>ERZ778021.503-NODE-503-length-70106-cov-7.792937_pt1 | contig 70106 bp, 45 predicted proteins | sample MGYA00375751_ERZ778021 | MGnify/ENA primary metagenome ERZ778021 (study PRJEB29350, sample SAMN05389814) | bioreactor metagenome | isolation source: Thiocyanate stock bioreactor | place: South Africa: University of Cape Town | collected 2013-08-29 ... | reverse complement strand
GAATGAGGCCAGACACGATGAAAACGGTCGGCGGTAGCCAGATAATCAGCAATTTTGTGGACCCGTTCAACCCCCTCTTCACGGGTGATAAATCCACGGTCGATACCGACGAGCAGGCCGGCAATACCGAAGCCGCTACCCCCTGTGGTGATGACGTCTGCGTCATCCTGAGGATAGACTCCGTCTATATGTATGCGCTCTGGTGCCAACCCGGAAGTCGGTTCTGCTCCTTCCCACATATAATTGAAATGTTTTTTTTGAATAAAGTCGAGTAATTCGTCGTCCGAGGCAAAGGAAAGGGGACGGCTCTCTTGTCCGGTTGTAGCCTGTTTATTGCACGTTATGAGAAAAACAGTGCTGAGAGCGAGTACGGTGATTGATAAGAATATCCGGTTGTTCATCTTTACTAATACTATAATTGTTTTACTTTTTTCTTTGTTGGAATAGCCATGACATGAAATCTGATTTATTAAAAGCCGGATCCCAACTGCCGTGGTTTACTCCCGGGAACTCTATGTATTCTATATCGATTCCTTCGGCTTTCAGTTTCAGATAAGCTTCACGTGAAAACCGGACGGGTACGACCGAGTCGGCATCACCATGGAATACGCGGAAAGCGGTTTTTGAAGAAAAACCATTGAGCCGGTCGGTGTGGATACCGCCACAAATAGGTATTGCTGCAGCAAACAGATCGGGATATCGGCAAACCATATCGAATGTACCCATTCCTCCCATCGACAGGCCTACTATATAAATCCTGTCCCTGTCTACCGGATATGTTTCAATGACCTTGTCCAGCAATTCTTTTGTTGACGCCAGGGGTGTTGAGATCTCAGCGTCGAGTGGAAAGGGATTTTCCTGCTGAAACCCGTCCGGCCTTTTAGGGCTGGGCCAATAGAGTTCTGCCGGACATTGGGGGAAGAGCACAAAAGCAGGAAACTCTTCCCGGTTTACCGGATTGGTAAACATCAACCCGCCGTGGCGCAGTTGTGAGATATTGTCCGACCCCCTTTCTCCCGCTCCGTGCAGGAACAGCACAAGCGGATATTTTTCTCCCTGCTCGATCTTCTGTGGATTTAACTGGCGGTAAAGCAGCGAATCACCCCGTTGGGATATATAGGTCAGGGAGTCGTATTCCTGGTACTGGGCATAAGTAACCGGAACCAGAAGGTAAAGAAATAAAGAAAGGGTCAATATTTTTCTATGTGTCATATCTGCCGAATTTTCTGTAAAATCAATTTTTTATCCGGGTATACCGGGTAATGCCCAGCCTTCCCTATAAGTATGTTTTATGTATTCATTTGCGGCCGTCAACGCATTGAACTTTTCCGTTTTTTCATCAAAATGGGGATGCCCCTCTATCACTTTGAAAGAGTTTTCTGAAGTGATAATTAATTCTTCGGAAGGTGAAATATTGGTAAACTCCATATTTTCGCCATCCCATTGTAAGATTTTTTTCAGGTTTTGTAATCTGATGGCAAGTACTCCGAGAAGGATCATTTCGTTAAACGGACCCGAGTAGGAAAAATTGGCGGATGTTTCAACCCGGTTTCCGGGAGACTCTTTACATGCCCTGATCCAATCCTGCTCATGGTAACCATCCGTATATCCGGTTGCACCGGGAACCCGTCTTAATGATTCAGGAACATTGGGTACCCGGCCGGAGAGCAGGCGCGGATTAAATCCTCCGCAATCACAAAGTAGCGTATCTTTAGATCCTACAAACATGCATCCTCCGAGCCCATCGCGCATAAGGTCAGTGCCGTCGGGGAGCAGATCGGGCCGGTCGGGCATTAGGCCACCGTCATACCAATGTACGCTCACTTCGGGCATGGCAACTTTGGGAAGATTATCTCTCCGGGGAAACCGAAACTCCACTTTTTCTGATTGGGGTGGGGATTCGGTATTTATTGGGGACGAACTGCCTTGAATGCTGTGTGGATATTTCAGTTTCAACGCCTGATATACCGGATCTAAAACATGACATGCCATATCCCCGAAAGCACCGGTTCCGAAATCCCACCATCCCCGCCAGTTCCAGGGCGTATATACTTCGTGATAGGGACGGAAGGGAGCAGGACCGAGGAAGAGATCCCAGTCAAGCGTTGCCGGAACTTTCATTTTTTCAGTAGGGCGCTGCAATCCCTGTGGCCATATAGGACGGTTTGTCCAGGCATGCACCTCCCTTACTTCGCCAATTTCGCCATTCCATATCCATTCGCAAAGCTGTCTCACACCATCCCCTGAATTACCCTGATTACCCATCTGCGTGGCTACCTTATGTTTTTCGGCTAATTTTGTAAGAAGCCTGCTTTCATAGATAGAGTGGGTCAGGGGTTTCTGGCAATAAACATGTTTGTCCATCGTGAGCGCCGTAGCTGCAATGATCGCATGGGTATGATCGGCAGTGGAGATCATGATTCCGTCAATATCTTTTCCTATTTCATCGAACATACGTCGCCAATCTTTGTAACGCTTTGCCTGTGGAAATTCTTTAAAGCAATTGTCTGCATACTTCCAGTCTACATCGCACAAACCAATGATGTTCTCGGTGTTCATTCCTACGAGATTCGGATGTCCTTTTCCACCGATTCCAATGCCGGCAATATTCAATTTATCGCTGGGTGCCTGGAATACTCCGCTACGTTTCACACCACTTACTACGTAAGACGGTAATATTGTCATTCCGGTTACAGTAAAAAGTGTATTTTTTATAAAGGTTCTTCTGGTAGCCATTATTTATAACTCCTTAATTTTAATATTCCGGAACCAGACCTTAGTTCCATGATTTTGTAATGAGATATTTCCTTCGTCGAATTTTCCCCAATCGGGGAAATCGGTCCATTTGCCGCTATTACGCAATTCGTTCCATTCATCTGAGTATTTTGTGTAGCTTACTACTACCTCACCGTTTATTATCTGTATTACATCGTTTCCTTCCACAACCAGTAAAAGCCGGTTCCATTCACCGAACGGATTGTAAGGTTTAGCCAACGGCGGATACATGGCATAGTTCGCACCATGGATCTGCCAATCTTCCAACGGGTCAGGCCAGTTATCGTGGTCTATCAATTGAAATTCCGGGCCTGTTTCGTAAGGAAATTTATACCTATTGTCTTCTTTTAGCTGGAAAATGATACCGCTATTCGCGCCTTTACTTAACTTATATTCTACAGTAAATGCGAAATTCCTGTATATTTTGTCCGTAATGATATCCTGCTCTTCTCCCATTCCTGTACTGTTCATGGTCAGACTTTCGTCTTCAATACTCCAGAATTCAGGAATACCCTGCTGATTATACCCATGCCAACCGTTAGCGGTAACGCCATCGAAGAGCAATTGCCAACCGGCATCTTTTTCTTTGTCACTTAACTCGTTTAACTGCGACGTTGAAGAAATCTCCCCATACAACTCTTTTGCATGATCTACAGTCAAACGGGATCCATCCCTGACTTTTTTACTCTGACTTCCAGTGCAAAGAGTCAGAGAACAGGCGCTTACGCCAAACAAGATATAATAAAATATTTTTTTCATAATACGATTGTTTTAATCATTTCGGTTTCATATTGGTAATTGGTATTATAGAACCGGCCATCTGAATGAAGATTTCAATTGTACCCTGATACCTCCTTTTTGAGATTCGCGTGCAGCCTCGATGATTTCCAACACATGCAGAGCATGCTCTGAATCTATTAAAGGCTCTTTACCGGTGGATAAATACTCACAAATAACAGAAGCGCCTTCTTCCCATCGAAATCCACCATCCCCGGTCGCGAAACGTTTAGTCTCTTCATAATCTGTTGTAGCCATATCCACTCCAAATGGTTTCCAATCATAGCCAATCATGTGCATATTGCCTCCACGTCCGACAATGGAGATCGTAGATTTTTCCTGGCCGGTTCCGTCATGCCCGTAAGGATCAAAATAATTGAATCCGCATTGTATGTGAGACAATATATTGTTTTGATGTTCCATAAGGATCATTGCATTGTCTTCTGCAATTACCTGGATCGGACCTTTATTCCCGGTGTTTACGGTTGGTCTAATGATATTCATCATGGCAACAACCGATTTTGCAGGCCCAAAAAGACCTGTCAGGGTTGAGATGTTATATACACCCAAATCGGGTAGACTTCCTCCACCTTCTTCAAAGAAAAAGGCTGACCAATCCGGGCCAAGATGTCCGTAATGGGCATGAGCTGCGGCGACCTTTCCGAGTTTACTTTCGTTGATCTGTTTTGCCATAAACGCAAATTGCGGACTATTCACAACTGCCGGTGCGCCCCATATTCGAACTCCTTTCTTTTGGGCAAGTTCGAACAATTCGCGTCCTTCGGCATAGGTATTTGCCATGGGTTTCTCGCTCCATACAAATTTTCCAGAGTTTATTGCCTTGCGGTTCAAATGACCGTGTTCCTGCATATCAGTAAGATTCACCAAAAGATCGAACTGAACTCCGGCTAACATTTCATCAATATGCGGATACCAGTTTTTTATGTTATACTCTTTAGCTCTCTGCTGGGCTCTTTCGGGACGTATATCACACAAGCTGACTACTTCAGCGTATGGAGATTTTGACAAATGAGGAAGGTACATGCCGGATACACTGCCGCATCCAATAATTCCAACCTTAATTTTCCCTCCCTGAAAAACCGGTATCCTAGTATTTTTTTCTTCTCTTCCCATTGGTGTTTCAATAGCATGTATGTTTGCCTTTGGAGCGATAATTACAGCAGCGCCAATAGCCCCTACTCTCGAAATAAATTGCTTGCGATTCATTGCTGTTTATTGTTTACTGGATAAAGTATCAGGTACTTATTATATTATTATTGTGCATGTAATTATCTGATACTGTTTATTTTTTCTATTCCCTTGTTGACATCGGGGTGGTTCATGAACAACTCCCATATCAGGCCACTCCGGTAATTTTCTATCATTACGGTGACGGGCGCCTGATTCAATCCCATGAAAATAGGGGAACACCAGTTTTCGGACAGATTAAAAGCATCTCTGAACCCGTATTCTCCCCATAAGAATTGCCCGTAATTCCTGTAATAATTTTTAAGAGCGGCCATAGATTCGGCAGGGGTATAAGGGAAAGAGGCTAAAGCACCGGTGGGAGCGATTGTTCCGTTATCTCTGTACAGAACCGGCTCCTGAGCCTGATATCCCCACGCGAAATCACTGGCGGTAAGTCCCCAGCAATCGGATCCATATCCACTATATTTCCCCGGATTTTCAACACAATACCGATGGTTAATTTGCGCGATGATTCTATTGTTATGAAAATAATTTGTGTATCTATCCGTGAAATGACGGGGATTCAATCCCATGTACGAATAGTGGATGAAAAATAACGGCCCGCCGTTTGAAACGCCTACGTCAAGTTTTAATCCGTAATAGGTTTTTCCGTTCACATAAAGGGAACCATCGTCAGTTTTTCCCCAGTTTTTCCTGTATTCCTGAGCAATACTGTCTTTACTTGCCCATCCGCTGTAATACATTTGCGGTTCTACAGCATGGGTGGGAGACATAATGGCCAGTAAATACGTAATCATTGTTTCGTTCCAGCCGATCAAGCGGTGATCGATCACCCAATCCTGGTCGGGTGACCAGTGCCAGTACAGGAACGGGCTATCGGGATAACGCTTATACCAGTTCCATTCAATCCCTTTCCAGAAAACGTCGATTTTTTCCCGTATCTGTTGTTCTTTTTCAGTATTCCTGTCGAAGTATTGATGGGCGGCTAATAATCCCTGTACAAGGAAGGAGGTTTCCACCAGATCGCCTCCGTTGTCTTTCGGACCGAAGTAGGGTATCGTTTTTCCCGTTTTGCCGTTGATGAAATGGGCAACGGCTCCGTGAAATTTTTCGGCTTGCGTTAAGAAGGAGGTGATACTGATAAACCGTTCCACTGCCTCATCCCGGGTAATGAATCCTCTTTCCGTTGCCGCAAGTGTCGCCATAATGCCGAATCCCGATGCTCCGGTAGCGATCATATCCCTCCTTCCGGGAATGTTTTCCCGGGCAAGTCCGCTGTGAGGTTCTGCTCCATCCCAATAGTACCGGAAATGGGATTCCTGCACCATATCCAGCAACTGCTCATCCGTCATGGGATAGGTTGTTGCTGCCATTGCTTCGGATGCAGGAGATTCATTGAACGTATAGTCCACAACCGTTATTTTATACCATGCCTTGTATCCCGTTTCTCCTACATAATCGGTAAAGCGGTTCATCCAGGGACGACCAATACCCACCGGTGTATAATTCGTGCCGTCTTTTGAACGATAGATGCGGTAATATTTTATTTCTTCGTTTGCCTGTGATGTCCATACCACATCGATATGCCTTTCGTAGGCTTTTACCTGTTTCAGAACAGGTTTTTCTAAAGAGCGGGTTGATGGCAATGTTTCAGGCAACAACTCGATATCATCGAGATAGAGCGTATGCTGTTTTCCGTCTTTCATCCCCGGATAAAAGGCTACAGCCGCTAATTTCTTTATATTCGTATCATCCACGGTTCCGATGTCGAAATCCTTCAGCGGAATAATCACATTGTGCCATGTCTTCCCTTTTTTTTCTGGGATATAATCGGCCAGCTTCAACTGTTTGGTGTACGTGCTGTCTGTATAGCGGATTGCTATCTCCGGCAATACATTGAAATCCGTTGTTTCCTGCTGTATGAAAAGCTGAAGTGATAGCACTCCAGGCGTGCGAAAGAAATTGTTTCCTCTTAACGTATGATATTGAACTTCGCTGTACCAGTTTCCTTCCGGAGAAGATATATAAGTCAGTTCCAACGAATTTCCCGGACTGAAAGCTGTGTTGCCAACAGGCAGATGATGCCGGGCGTTTTTTATCCACGACGGCGATGTATAATCGGTTTTGGTGTAAAAATAATAACCGTCCATCAGGCTGTTCTCGAAAAATATATAATCGTGCGAGTATTCAGTAGGAGAATTATCTTTCAATCCCTGTGGATTTCCATATAATACGTCAACCTGAACTATCGGAGAAGAAATGAGTAATAAAAAAAGAATTTTCCCGATCTGTTTCATATGATCAATTGTTTAGAGCAAAGAATAAAGACGATTTACTTATTAGTAGATTTACTGATTTGCAGATTGAAGAAAATTGATCAAATCCCAAATCACCTTCTCACCTAATTCACATTAATTCATTTATCACAATAACTACACTCTCCTGCCTTGACTCAATAAGTAAATCCAAGTTTCGTTAATCCTACCTGTATTTCAGGGATATCCATAAACAGATCCCAAAGCAGTCCGGTTCTGTAATTTTCGATCATGACGATGACGGGACCCTGGTCAATCGCCAGAAAATCGCTTGCATACCATTCTTCCGTCAGATTAAATGCATCTATGAACCCATATTGTTTCCACAATTTATCGCCTAATTTATAATAGAAGAAATGAAGTGCCGCCATGGATTCCTCCGGTGTATAGGGCATGGAAGACAAAGCGGCTGTCGGCGTTATCACGCCTTTATCGTTTGTAGGTGAGTGTGCGCTGTATCCGTTGTTCCCGTCGCTGGCGGTCAATCCCCAGCAATATTCGCTGTAACCGCTGTATCCTTGCGGGTTCTCAACACAATAGCTGTAATTGATCAGCGCATGGTTCCTGTTTTGTACCCAATAGTCAGAGTATGAATCCTTTAATCCGTTAGGATTCAGTCCGAGGAACGAATAATGGGCAAAGAACATCGGCCCGCCGTAATCCGGTCCCAGAGGCAATGTGAATCCATGATACGAAGCGCCGTTCCTCATACCGCCGTTCCGCGCCCATCCCTGATCGTATACTTCTTTCGATATGGAGTGAGTAGGAGACGCGGCCGCCAGCACATAAGTGATAAGGCTTTCGTTCCATCCCTGTATTTTCAGGTTCATCTGCCATTCATGCTGCGGGCTCCAATGCCAGTAGAGTGCGTTTTCATCCTCTTTCCGGAACCATGTCCAGTCAATACCCTCCCATAAACGGGTGATGTCTTCACGCAATTCTATTTCCCCGGTGGCATCGCGGTTGAAATATTGTCTTGCTGCCAGCAGCCCCTGAAATAGGAGGGACGTCTCGACCATATCCGCGCCGTTATCGTATGTGCTGAATGGAACCGTTTCTCCCGTTTCTCCGTTGATCCAATGGGCAAATGCTCCATGATAACGGGTGCAGCGGGTATCAAGAAACGTAACGATCTGCCGGATGCGTTGCAATGCCTCCTCCCGGGTAATAAATTCTCTTTCGACGGCTACGATCATTGCCATCACCCCGAATCCTGTGCCGCCGGTGGTCACCATATTCCCCGATGTGGACCGTTCGTGTGCCATCCCGCTTACCGGATGCCCGAAATCCCAAAAATAGCTGAAAGTCTGTTTCTGGACTAATGTAAGCAGTTCTTCATCGGAAATACGGGGGAATTTATCCGCCGGATCAATGCCTGTGGATATCGCATATACTTTTCCTGTTAAGATCCGATGTCCTGATGTCGATCTTAATCCCGTATTGATGATCAGTTGATAAGAGGTGTATGAGGCTAATGTCGTGGTTGGTTGTATGATTACGGTTTTGTCCTGGATATCGTGTATCAGTTCGACAGATCGGCCGGTTGATGTCCGTAACGTGATGTTGTCTTGCAATGTGCTTTGATCAACGTTGTCAGAGAAAGTAAGTGCCACATGCAGAGTGGGATCGATGTTCGTATATGATGAAGCATTTGTCTCTCCGTTAATTTCAATTTCTTCCAATTGAAACGTTACAGCAACGGGATCATCCTCTTTGCTTCCGCAGGATGAAAAGATTCCAATCCCAATGCATAGTAAAAGACAAATCCATTGTTTCATATACGCTGATTTTATGGTTTGTAGAGAAACTCCTCTGCATACCTCAACGATAGAGATATGGTTTTATATGGCTCTCATATTATAACCGGTGCAGAAAAAATAGAGAGGGAGGTTTGCTCCCTCTCAAGTAATATATGAATTCAACCCAACGATTTATTCTGAATCGTGGATAATAATATCTCTGATCTCTTGTGCCGTTAACGCTTTATTATAGATGCGTAATTCATCTATTAAGCTATTGTCTGACAGATGCCCCCATTCTGTGAACCGGGGTGCTCCTGATCCGATAGAGATGATATCGCATCCGTTCCAGCTTATTTGGGATAGATCGTTTGAGGCAACCTCTTCTCCGTCAATGTAGAAAGTTGCTTTTCCTACGGTCAACGTAAGTGCGATGTATTTCCATCCTGCCGTAGCCGGATCGATATCCGCATTGGCTCCTCCATCAAGCCATCCGTCGGCAGTCCCATTTCCTACATTTGCTTTGATCCGCTGCATAGTGCCGGCACCACTCTCACGGAATATCCTGAATCCGGAGGTGCGGTTATTCTGGGCTTCGGGAGAGGCTCCCTCTGTTACCGGGCCGATAACGATAATACCTGCCCGGTCAGGATTTCCGTTCACTCTGTACCAAAATCCCACAGTCAGGTCGGAGCCTAATTCCGAAGCCAGATCGGATAATCTAAAAGTGAGGTAGCCGTCTTGTACGCCTGCATATGCTTTTCCAACTTTTCCATCGGTAAAATCGGGGTTGCCCACTTTGGTTGCGTCTTGGTCACTTACTGCATCCTTATAGATGTCTTCGAACGACATATAAAATATCTGGCCGTCTTCGCTGATAGGCGGCTTGGGTGGCTCTTCGGGATAATTGAACGGCGGATCCTGGTCTAAATCCTGAAAACAGGATGTTAGCACAAACAGCAATAATGCTGCTGCTGATAGCATATATACATATTTTTTCATTTTCATAATAATTAAATCTCTTATTTTTATAAATACGCCGTTGTTGTTTTAATAATTGGGGTTTTGGACCAAAACGCCGTTCGATTTGTCTATTTCAGCTTGTGGCAAAGGCAATAAGGCGTGCCTGTCCTGATATCCGGTTTTACCGGCAGCATACAATACGTCCCTTGCAATACCCCAACGTACGAGGTCGTAGAAACGATCCCACTCTATAGCCAATTCAACCCTTCTTTCATGACGGATAGCATTGCGTAATGCTGTCTGGTCTGTCGTAGTTACTGCCGGCAACACATCGGCGTTGTTTCCACGTGCGCGTGCGCGAACCCTTTCGAGGTATTCCAGGGCTTCAGTCGACTGTCCAAGTTCGTTTGCCGCTTCGGCAGCGATCAGATACATTTCGGATAAACGGATGATGCGTATATTCATCCAGAATCCGTGTTTACTGAATTGAGTGCGTAATGTCGGGTTGGTGTATACCTTTTTGTTGTAATACCGGTTCATTACTTCCTGTGCTATGGGCTTTTCGCCGTAAGGAGCATTGGCCGGAATCGATTCCGGATCTTCTCCCGGTTTCAGGAAGTATAATAATGTCTCGTCTTTGCGAGGGTCGCCTTCTTCAAAGGCATTTGCCAATAATGGGGTCGGACAATTCCACCCCCAACCTAAATCCCAGTCCCCGGCTCCTCTTACGCCTTGTACTTCTGCGTACTGGCTTCCGATATCCGTACTGGATGGTAATGCAGCAGTAGCCGTGCATTGTAATTCGAAAATAGATTCACTGCTGTTTTCTCCGCTTTCCCTGAAAATCTGGTTAAACGGAGTATTCAGATTGTATAAACCTGAGTTAATGACATCTGTAGCTGCGGTTAACATATTAGCCCAATCATTGCGTTGCATGTATGTTTTAGCATGCAGGGCACGGGCAGTACCCCACGTGGCCCGTCCCAGATATCTGGATTCCCATTGGGGTGGAAGCAACTCTTCCGCTTCCGTCAAATCCGCATCTATCAGCGCATATATTTCGGCTGCGGTTGATTTTGGTATATTCGTCTCGGCTGCATCAGCAATCTTGAAATCTATCAGGGGAACTTCCCCGAAAGCCCTTACTAAATTAAAGTAAAGGAAAGCACGGAAAAAATGAGCTTCTCCCAGGCACAAGGAGTCAATTCTTTGCAGGATTATACCATTGCCCTCTGCTTCATTAATATCCGTTATAACAGTATTTGCAGTGTGAATCAAAGCATAGTTACTGGTATAATAACTTGCCAAGTTCCCGTCCGAAGCGTTGTAGTTAAAATTATCGTACATGGAAGCAACATCCGATCCGTCGGAAATAGTACTTCCTTTTTCCACATCTTCACTACGGATACTATGGACTGCAAAAGCCGGAATACCACCTGTAACCCCCCATCCTTTTGCTCTTGCGTATAAAGAAAATACATCGGTTTGAAAAGATCCTCCGGGGTTGTCTCCTTCCGTCCATTTTCCCTGTGGCTCCTGATCTAAAAGATCACTGCACCCTATTTGTATTAAGGGTAATAGCCCTATTGCACAAATAATGAATGATTTAATTATATTATTTTTCATAATGACCTGCTTTTGCTTTAATGATTAAAATGTAAGATTTAAGCCAAATGTATATACCGCCGGCATAGGATAAGTTCCCGTATCAATACCTGATCTGATGGCGCTACCTCCTACTTCCGGCGTATATCCGCTATTTTTACTCCATGTCTTCAGATTCTCCACATTGGCATATACACGTAATGACTTCATATGAATTTTGTTTAAAAAAGCAGCATTGAATGTATATCCCAATTGTAAGTTACGGATGCGGAAGAAACTTCCGTCTTCGATGAAATAACTCGATAAAGCGCGATTAACAGCTCTACCTGGTTCCAAAATCGGTTCCCAATTGGAGGTACCTTCTCCGTTCCACCGGTTCATGCGTGTAGTCAGGTAATTGAACTGTGCGAAAGAAGAAACGTCCCAGTCACGGTATATTTCATTCCCGTATACTCCCATCATATCGACTGAGAGATCAAATCCTTTGTAATTCAGATTGACGTTGAATCCGTATGTGAAATCAGGATGAGGTTTACCAATCATGGTACGATCGTCTTGATCGATAACATCATCTCCGTTTATATCTTTAAATTTCAGGTCTCCCGGGTTAACCGAATATACCGTATTCGGCGCAGATTGTTTGATGTCTTCGTTATTCTGGTAAACGCCTTCCACTACGTAGCCATAGAAGTATCCAACAGGTTGGCCGGCGACTGTTCTGGCCACACCTTCATAAATGGCATCGCCTTCATCTCGCCCAAGTGTTATCACCTTATTGCTGATAGTTGTTATGTTTGCACCTAAAGAATAACTGAACCCTGAATTGCCTATTTTATCATTCCATGAGGCAGAAAACTCAAGTCCCTTGTTTTCGATATCTCCAAGGTTTTCCAAAGAATTGAACGCTCCCCCGCGGGAATCAAGCAATACAATAATATCTTTTGTTCTCTTATGGTAATAAACCGGTTCCAATCTCAGTCTTTGGTTAAGAAGATTCATTTCGAATCCGGCTTCCCACGAATAAGTCCTTTCCCAATCCAAGTCTTGTACATTATATATTTTCGTATAGCCGGGAATAATATCTTCATTAGGGCCGAAAACCGCACTTCCTACAGAGGTGAGCTCCGGATACGTCGGATAATAATTGTTAATATTTATTCCTGTATTTTCTGTTCCCAATACACCCCAAGAACCTTTAAGTTTCAGATAGTCGATGATATTCTGATCTTTCATGAAGTTTTCTTCGGTAACGATCCAACCTCCTCCGAATGTATAGAAATTCTTCCATGTATTACCAACGCCCCGGAATACGGATGATCCGTCCCGACGGAAAGAAGCATTGAATAAATAACGATCATTATAACTATACAAGGTTCTTAACAAGTAAGACATGGTGAATCTTCTCCATTGATAGATTTTGTCATTATCGTATTGATTCCTTGCTCCATCATTGCTTAATGAAGTCAACCACCATTTGTCCTGATTGTCGGGAACAGAGAAATATATTTTATCTAAAAGTTCACTTCGTTCCCCGTCTAATAAGGAAAATTCACGATAGTTGGTTGTTAATCCAGCCATTGCCGTGAGCGAATGCTTGTCGAATCTGTTCTGATACGTCAATATATGATCGCCCTGAGCCGTATATTCGGTAGATTTCTGTTGGGTGATTATCTGTCTGTTTTGCATATTCTCTTTTCCTGGTATCTCGGGATTATAGAAATAAATTACAGGCGAGAAGGATCGTGCTTCATTTATGGAATAATCCAGAAAAAGGGTTGTTTTGAATGTAAAATTCTTCAGGAAGTTCACTTCTGCGTAAATATTACCGGCAGCCCTGTGGTTCACCCCTAAATTATGATTGCCGCGAATATAGGTCTCAACCAATGGATTCCAAAGCTGTGCCCGTTGAAAATCCGGCATGGTATGCAACAATGTTTCCGTAGTACCTGTAATAGGATCCGTATAGTCGGCGAAGATGGGAGCGATCGGGGCAGCCCTTACGACAGATGCAACATTTTTGGCATCGGGCAATTTATTCTTGCTTCCATTTACTGCAAATCCGAACTTCAGGAAATCCGTAACATTATAATCACTACTTAGATTAACCGTTATTTTGGAAAATTTCTCCGTTTTAATAGAGCCTTCTTCGGAGGTATAACCAAGTCCCATATAAAATCTGCTTTTATCCGTAGAGCCTGTTATACTTGCATTGCTGTTGGAAATGAATCCGGTCTGAAAATATTCATCCTGCCAGTTCGTATCCGCACCCCAATTGGTGTAATCATATGGAGTGGCTCCTTGGTTGATCCGTTGTTCATCGTATAATTCCCGGAATTGGGCGGCGTTTGTTACATCGATCTTATCATAAATATGTTTAAAGCCGAAAGAGGTGTTTAAATTTACGATTGTTTGTCCTGCTTTAGCCTTCTTTGTGGTGATAATAATCACGCCATTCGCTCCGCGCATCCCGAATATAGCTAAGGAAGAAGGATCTTTCAATATTTCCATCGATTCGATATCCGCCGGATTAATATAGTTGATATTATCCGAAAATAATCCGTCAACGATATAAAGAGGTTTATATCCATTAATGGAGTTTGTCCCACGAATACGGATTTCCGGGTCTTGTCCTGCCCTTCCGCTATTGACAACCTGAACGCCGGCGACTTTACCCTGCAAAGATGCCAAAGGGTTTGCTGAGGGTCTATTCGCAATCTCTTCGGATCCTATAGTAACGATTGATCCGGTAAGGTCACGCTTCCTTGCGGCACCATACCCGATCACTACTACTTCTTCCAATGCCTGCACATCCTCCGTAAGGGTTACATTGATGGTGGTACGCCCATTGACGGGCTCCTCGAGGGTTGTCATCCCTATATAACTAAATACCAAAGTGGCGTCACTCGATACGTTAGTAAGGGTATAATTTCCATCGATATCTGTTATTGTACCGTTAGAGGTACCTTTCACTAACACGGTAACCCCTATGGCGGGTTCCCCTGTAGTTTCTTCCGTCACTGTTCCCGAAACGGTTACCTGCTGTGCAGATAAAAGTAGAGAACAGAAGAAAAAACTTAATACTGTTACAATTTTCAGTTTCATGGATCCTTTTTTAATTTGTTCAATAAAATAAAAACGACTTGCATTTTGCCCCACTATTTCTCATTTGATTTAACGAAATAGCTCATAAATAGCATTATATTATTTTTGAACAAAAGTAAGGTCAGACTTGTGCGTTAACGAAATAAAAAACCCCGTTAAAAGTACGCTATGTTGTATAACATATTTTTAAAGGATACTTTTTTACTACTTCTTTTTATGGTAATAGTGTGTTTATGAATACATTGTAAAAGTGAATATAACCGGTACAGTAGTACTGTATTATTGGAATTTGATCATAAATTCGACCAGATTGTCGGTTTCCGAAAGATTCAGTTTCTTGCGTAACCGGTATCTTGCGGCTTCCACGCCGCGGATGGAGATGTTAAGCATTTCGGCAATTTCTTTGGAAGAATAATTCAACCTGAGCAGGGAACATAATTTCAGGTCGGTGGGGGTGAGCGCCGGATATCTTTTTTTAAGATTGCGGAAGAAATTTTCATGAATCAGATCGAAGTTGTTCTGAAACAGGTTCCACTCATCTTCTTCGGGGAGGTTTTTCCCGATCATGGTGAGAAGTTCGTTTCCCTCAGTGCGGTTGATTTTTCCCGCAAGAATGAGCGACTGGACGTTTTCGCGTAAATTCTTTAAGAACTCGGAGTGGTTGATCAACATCATCGCAGCACTGGCCAACTCTTTGCCTTTATAAATTAATTCCGCCTCCAATTTTTCGTTTTGTAATGTAGCGATCTCCTTTTCCTGCCGTTCTATCTGTGCAAGTCGCCTGTTTTCCTGTTCTTCGAAGAGTTTTTGTTTCTTGCGGACAACCTTCCGTATGTGCCTTTTTATTAAAAATGCTACCAGGGAGCCGATAATGAGGGAATATATCAGATATGCCCACCATGTTTTATACCATGGATTTTTAATGCGGAACGAATAGTTTATCGTAGATAACACTTTTCCTGAACTGTCTTTTATGCGCGCATACAAGATATAATCGCCTGCGGGGAGATTATAATAGGCGGCCGATCTGGTTCCATCCGTGCTTGACCATCGGTTGTCGTACCCCTGTAAATAACTTTCCACCTGAAATATTTTTTTAGAAAATTCGGGATACCGGAATCTGAATACGATGTTGTTGCTCTGGTAAGCGAGTATTCCTTTCCGGGAAGGATCGAGATAAAACAACTGGTCATTATTCCGGTTATGAAAGGTTATGGAGGCGGTTTGCAACTCTCTCTCTGCCTCCGGTTGTCCTTCAGAGAGCGAATATTTTCCAATTCCTCCGTTCATGCAGAAGAAGGAGTTGTTGCCGTTGGTGACTAGCAGATTGGCTCTCCCCGCATTGGGCGGATTATTCAGGATGCTGTAGGGTATACGGTCTTTGATGACGTATTTGCTGTCTCGGTACTCCACGAGAAGATACTCTTTATGGCGTATGAACCAAAAGAGTGTGTCATTCAGGGGAATGATCCGGTGGGTATCGGCAAAACCGGGCAAGTCATTATTCAACAAACCGAAAGGAATGATTTTGTGTTCAATGTCGTCATAGGTGAAGAAACGGTCGCCATCTGCAAAAACGATCCTTCCCCTTAACTTCATCACCTTGATAGGGCGGTAGGTTGAGACCTGCGTGCTGTCGAACGACAAGTAGCTCTCCATCTCAATCACCTTCTTAAACCCGCTATCGAGTTTCAAACGGTATACGCCCTTGTACATATGTCCTGCCCAGATATTCCCCGCGTAGTCTATTTCAAGGTTTTTTATCAGGTCTGAAAAACCTTCCACCGGGTGGCTAAATGTCCAGTTGCCGGAATTGTCCCGGACGTACACGAGTAAAGAGGTGTAAGTAGATTCCAACAGGATATCCCTGCCGTTGATGGTTGCCTGTTTCATATCCAGGCCGCCCGTGTGTGCCTCCTGAACAGGAATCTCGTGCATATCCTTCAGAAGGGATGTCCCTAAGTTATGTCCTACGAAGATCTGATTGCCGAAACTTTTAATGAACCACGACTGTATATCGAGCCCCGGCACAGGGGTGAGTTTTCCATCGGTGTCGGAGAAACTGAAAATCCCCTGGTTAGTGGCCAGATACAAACGGTTGTCGTGAAACAGTATATCCTCTACCGGTCCGATCTGGCTGTCTGCCGGTTCGAAAAAAGACAACGGGGAGTGTGTCCTGATGTTGGAGAGGCCGTTGTCGAGAGCAGCCCATACTGTCTGGTCACGGTCCCTGAAAAGTGCGAGTACGGTATTATTATTGAGACCATTGTCCCGGTGGATGTGCCATAACTGTTTACCGTCTTTATCAATGGCAAAAATCCCACTGTTGAGTGTCCCGAAGATATACGTATCGCCCGAAACGATAGCGCGGTTAATGGAGCTCTGAAGCAATTCACTGCTCCCGGAAATGTGCCATGGCGTTAATGTGTTTTCTTTTTCGGAGAACCGGTATAATCCGTTTTTTGAAGTAACCAGCAGCCAATCTTCACCATAGGGGAGCATGGCAATAGCGTTGTCGTTATTCAACCGGTCTCGTGTAAATACCGGATAAAAATTCTCACCGTCGAAGAGGCTGAATCCACCGCCTATAAGTTGTGCAAACATCTTTTCTCCTACAGGAAAAAAATATAACACTGCGGGATACGGCTTCTGGATCCGTATCTCCGCACCATCGTAAACAAAAATGGTCGCAAATGTCTGGAAATAGAGTTTTCCGCCAAACGGATAGATGTTCCATATCTCATCATTATGAAATTGATGATCCTTGATATTCCGCCTGAGTGAGTGATAAATGAGCTGATTGGTTTCGTTGGATTCAAAATAACCGAACTCTTCGAATGAGCCCACATAAATGCGTTCGTAATTATTATTGGAATCGATATAGATGGATTTGACGGAGAGGTTGTTGGGCAGATGATGCATTTCCCAGTTGACGCCGTCATAACTGAGGAGTCCATTATTGTTGCCGAAATAAATTATCCCGTTCCTTCCCTGTGCAATGGCCCAGTTCTGGTCACCTGCATTATAAAGGTCGGTAGTGTAGTTGTATACGGGAGGGATAAAGGGAATTTCCTGCGTGATGGATGACATGGCAAAAGTCATGAAGATCACGGTGAAAAATACCGTGCAAAACTGTTTTTTACAGGCCGGTTGCATCATCATATCTGGATATCAGCGCAGGGGAGAAGGTTATTTTTTCTCCAGTATATTTTCAATCTCTTTTTCGCTCAGCACTTTCACATTGGTGAAAAGAAATTTAGTATCAAGAAAATTTCCGTATTGGTTGCATTCATTGACGGCGTCGTTGAGACTCGACTTTATATCCTTATTGAAAGGGAAAAGCATGAGAATGGTAAAGTAATTTTCCCTGATCTCGAATTTTTCTATCACCACATCTGCCTTTTGCAATTGAAAGGTGAATTCACGTTCAACCATCTCTTTCTGTAACTCGGTAAAGTGTTGCCTGTTACTGGTTGTAAAAAGGGCGAAGAAACGCAATTTTTTGTCCTGTCCCCCCAATCCGGAAGAGATATAGACCTGCTGGTGACCGGAAAGATCGGAACTTAGCACAATACGGCTGCTGACCAATGCCATCGATGACCAGTGTACCAATTCGGGTTCCAACGGGCTGCTGTGGTAAGTTTCTATGGAACGGTAAGCTCCCACGTCGGGAATGGATGCCAACAGGGTTAAACTTCTCTTCTTCCGGTCAATAGGCTCGTCAGGAGAGAATAATATACTCACTTCATCATCGCGCACAAAGGGGCTGTTCTCCCTCCGTAATAGGTCGAAGTACCTGAAAAATTCCATTTGTTCCTCAATCGGTACCAGGTCTTCGAGAATATGGAATGAGTCTATACCTTGTTCATTTAGTGTCTGGCGCAATTTCGCCAAAAGATCATTGTGATCACTCATAATTACAAAGATAAGACTTTTTCATCATTAAATTTCATCAAATAGGCTCTTAATTCCTCAGAATTATATAAATTCGCATGATTAAACAAGATGAGACTTTTCTGATGGAAATTAAAATAGTCAATAAATCGCGGCATCCGTTACCTGAATATGCTACTGCATTTGCTGCAGGTATGGATTTACGCGCCAATTTAGAAGAATCTATAGTATTGAAACCGCTTGAACGGACATTAGTACCCACCGGTATTTATATTCAACTGCCAGCAGGGTATGAAGCCCAGATCCGCCCCCGTAGCGGATTAGCTATCAAACATGGTATTGGAATAGTGAATGCTCCCGGAACTATAGACGCCGATTATCGTGGTGAAATAAGGGTAATTCTGGTGAATCTCTCGAACGAGGATTTTACCATCCATGACGGAGAGCGTATCTGCCAAATGGTAATTGCACAACATGCCCATGTAGAGTGGAAGCCGGTGGATTCACTCGATGAAACTGAGCGCGGTGCCGGGGGATTCGGGCATACCGGAAGGCAGTAAACCACAACTTTATAAAAACAAGAATGTCAAATTCAATCATTGTAATAAAAAAAACAGTTCTCACTTTTCTTCTGTTCGTGTCTGTATCTGCAATATGGCCGGTAAAAATGGTAGCGCAACAAGAAAAACAAGGGATCCAGCTCAACGAAGAGACACGACGTAAATTCGATTATTATTTTTACGGGGCATTGAATGCAAAGGCTCTGGGGGAGTATGATCAGGCAATCGATTTGTTTCAGCATTGTTATGCGCTCGATTCTACCAACGCGAATGTGCTGGTGGAACTGGGGACATTCTATAATGTGTTGCAGGAGAAAAATAAAGCCCTTGATTTTTTCCGTCGATCAGTTTACTATGATCCTGATAATTATTATTACAACATGATGTTAGCCGGTTTGAGTAAGGAACTTGGGTTGAAGGAGGAGGTAATTGATATCTACCGGCATTTGTCGCAATTGTACCCTGAAAAGCTCGATGTCCGTTTCGAATTGGCGAATGCCTTTGCCGATGCTGGAGAGTTTCAGGACGCCATCAATACGCTCGACGAGTTGGAAAAAAATACCGGTATCAATGAAATGATTGCCCTGAATAAGTTTCGGCTCTATTCAATGATGGAAGAGAAAGAACAAGCTTTCGACGAGATAAGGCAGATCATTGAAAAAAATCCGTCAGAGCCGAGATACCTTATCCTGATAGGAGATCTTTATCTGGAAGATGATCAACCTCAAGAGGCGTTGAAATATTATAAGAGGGCTATGGCCATTGATCCCGATTCCCCGGCGCTTATCCTTTCCATGGTAAATTATTATGAGAAGACGAACGATAAGCAGGCGGCACAAGCGGAGTTACAAAAGGCCGTAACAAACTCGTTGATGGATGTGGAGGTGAAATTACAGTTGCTTACCCGTTATCTGGGTATCCTGCAACAGAGTCAACAGGATATGAAGCAGGTTAACTCTCTTTTTGAGACGCTCTTTGAACAACATCCTAATAATTCCCAACTGAATATGATCTATGGGAACGTTCTTTTATTACAGGAAGATAAAGAGGGCGCTATAAAACAGTTCGAAATATATATTGCATCGAATCCGGAAGATCCTGCAGGATATGAGCAACTGCTTCGCCTTGCTTTACCCGAACAGGATCTGGAAAAAATAATACTCGTAACCACCGAGGCGTTGAAACATCTGCCAGAAGAAGCCCAATTCTACTTTTATTTGGGAGCAGCATACTTCCAACAGGGAAATCATCGGGAGGCACTGAAAGTTTTCGAGGAGGGATTGGCCAATGCTACTATGCGAAACCCAATTGTGGAGTCCGAATTTCATGGACAGATTGGTGATTTGAATTATTTCCTCGGGAATAAGGAAAAGGCTTTCGAAAGTTACGAAAAGGCGTTGCAACTCTATCCTCAGAATCTCCCCGTTTTAAACAATTACAGCTATTATCTGTCATTGGAAAAGAAAGACCTTGATAAGGCGGAACAGATGAGTGGTATTACAGTGAAGGCAGAGCCTACCAATCCTACCTATCTCGATACGTATGGATGGGTGTTGTATGAGCAAGGATCTTATACCTTGGCTAAGATATATATAGAACGGGCTGTTGAGAACAGTAAGGACGACGATCTCTCCGCAGAGGTTTTGGAGCATTATGGAGATGTGCTGTTCCGGACCGGGGATAAAGAAAAGGCATTGGAACAGTGGAAGAAAGCCAATGAGGCAGGAGGTGAATCTCCTGAATTGAATAAAAAAATTAAAACCGGCGAATTGTAATTATGAATAATTCTCGTTATCGACAAATTTTGATCATCTGTCTGTTATCTGCTGTGGCATTTACGGCTTGCAAACCGAAACAGAAGATCGTTTACTCTACCTCTCCGGTGGAGGAGAAAGCGAATCATGAACTTTTCAATGATGTGATTGCCTGTGAATTTCCCTATCGTACCTTTTCCGCCAAACTCAATATGGGAATGACTTCGGGTACGAAATCTTATAACTCCAGGGCAAATCTGCGGATTATAAAAGATGAGGCTCTTCAAATTTCTATCCAGCCGCTTTTCGGCGTAGAGATGTTCCGTCTCTATATTAATCCCGATACACTGTTCCTACTCGACAGGATGAATAAACGGTATGTGCTGGAATCGTTTTCCACTTTAAAAGAACTCTATCCTGTTGGATTCGATTATTATACGATGCAGTCATTGTTTACGAACGCACTTTTTGTTTCAGGAAAAGATAAGATTGATGCTGCCGATTATGACACTTTTAGTTATAACCGGGCCTCTGACCAGTATTATCATATGATGGCCCAGGACGCCGATTCAGGAATAGATTATGCATTTACTGTCAATGGAGATGACCGGATCACTTCCACCTATCTGATGCAGTCGGAGAAAAAGCTGTATATGCAGTGGGAATACCATAATTTTGTGATGTTGAATAACGTTGTATTCCCTCACAAGATAAATATGACGTTCTCATCCGCATCACGGAAAACCAATGCCGAGTTGGTCTTTTCAGATGTGGTTACGAATACCCCTTTGCAACTGGAACTGAATATACCTTCCAATTATTCGAAAGCTTCCATCAATGAGGTTCTGAAAATACTTTCACCGAAAAAGTGACTAAGTGGAAAGGTGGAAAAGTGGAAAGGTGCCTAAGTGAATGGAGCATCGAATTTCTTAACTTCTCAACTTCTCAACTTCTTAACTTCTCAGTTTTTAGTTCTTAGTTCTCAGTTCTTAGTTCTCTGGTAATTATATGAAAAAATTTGTTCTCTTATTACTTTTCCATGCTGTTGCCCTCATCTTGCTGTCGCAAACCCGGCAGATTGAGAATTTGCAGCGGCAGCAGAAGGCGTTGATGGAAGAGATAAAAAATACGAATAAACTTTATCTTGACGTTAGGAAGCAGAGTACAAGTATCTTAGATAGGATCAACCTGATCAATAATCAAATATCAGCCCGCAAAGAGTTGATAGATGTGCAGAATCGGGAAATTGAAGCATTGCGCAAAGAGGAAGCGCGTCTCGAGAGCGAGATATCAAGGCTTAATGCGGAGCTGAAAGAAAAACAAGGGAACTATGCCGATGCGATGAGAGGCATGTTGAATCATAAATTCAGCCAGAATAAACTCCTTTTTATCCTGTCCGGCAAATCGGTAGGTGAATCGCTACGCAGGATGCAATATTTACGGGAATATTCCAAGTGGCAGAAGACGCAGGCTGAAGAAATAAAGAAACAGCATGCAGAGATAAAGGAAAAGCAGGAATTGTTGGCTAAGGCCAAAACTGATAGGGGAAAAGCATTGGCCGCGCTACAGGAGGAACAGAAAAAATTGCAGGGAGAAGAGAAAACGCGTCAGTCGGAGATGGCAACTGTCAAGGGACAAGAGCGTGAATTGCAGAAGACACTCCGTGAAAAACAGCAACGCGCCAACCAGTTAAATGTCCAGATTGAGAAATTGATCGCTGAAGAGGTGGCACGGCAGGAGCGTGAGGCTGAGGCCAGAAGAAAAGCCGAAGAGGCGGAACGTCGGAGAAAAGAGGCAGAGAAACAGGCTGAGGCACGCCGACAAGGGAAGAGTGAGGAGGAAATCAAGCGTGAAGCTGCTGCCAGGGCGGAAGAACATGCTTCCGAAGCAGCACCGGGTCCCAGGATTGGGCGGAGTGCTGTCGCGGATGAGACTTTTAATTTGTCGAAAGATTTCGCGGCCAATAAGGGCAGATTGCCTATGCCGGTTAGTGGCACAGCCGCGATTGTGGGTAATTTCGGCGCGAAGAAACACAGTGAGTGGAATGTGACTACCAATAGTAATGGGGTTGATATTCAGGCTGAAAGTGGTGCCAATATACGCAGTGTGTTCGACGGGGAGGTCTCGAAAGTATTCTCCTTCCCCGGCTCCAATACCTGTGTGATAGTGCGTCACGGTGATTATTATACATTTTATGCCAATATATACGACTTGTTCGTGAAACAAGGAGACAAAGTGAAAACCGGACAGTCGTTAGGTCGGATCTTTACCGATCCCGATACGGGTGTTTCCACGATGCACTTCCAACTGTGGCAGAAGACCAACAAACTCAACCCTGCACCCTGGCTCAGTAGATAGTTACTCAATTTTATTGTTATTCGCACTTCGTGCGTTATTCACTTCGTGTTATTTGCGCTTTGCACGTAAAAGCAACTGAACAACAACTGAACAACAACTGAAATATATGTCATTGAAAGTTAGGCTAATTATCATGAATTTCCTCCAGTTTGCAGTCTGGGGGGCGTATCTCACCTCCATGTCCCGTTATTTGGGACCGGTGGGACTGGGGTCGCATATCGGTATTTTTTACTCCGTACAGGGGATAGTCTCCATTTTTATGCCTGCCATCATGGGTATTGTAGCTGATAGATGGGTGCCGGCACAAAAACTGCTGGGTATAAGCCATTTGCTGGCCTCCGGGTTTATGCTTTCGGCCGGTTTGTATGGGTTATACAGCGATGGAGGAGTCTCTTTTTCCATTATCTTTACCCTTTATACCTTGAGCGTGGCTTTTTACATGCCTACCCTTGCTTTATCCAATTCCGTAGCCTATACTATACTGGAAAAGGGAGGAATGGATACGGTCAAGACGTTCCCTCCTATACGTGTATTTGGTACGGTAGGTTTTATCTGTACGATGTGGCTGGTGGATATATTGGGGTATCAGACTTCATCGATGCAGTTTGTGGTAAGTGCCCTATTGGGGCTTATGCTGGGACTGTACGCGTTTACACTTCCCAATTGTCCTGTGAGCAAGGAAGTTGGGAGTAAGACCTTGTTTCAGGCCCTTGGTCTGGATGCTTTTAAGCTATTTAAAATAAAGAAGATGGCGCTCTTTTTTATCTTCTCAATGTTACTGGGAGTCGCCCTGCAGATTACCAACGGGTTTGCCAATCCTTTCATAGCCAGTTTCGAGGCCTATCCTGAGTATGCCAATACCTTTGGCGTACAGCATTCGAATATATTAATATCCCTTTCCCAGATATCGGAAGCACTTTGTATCCTGCTCATCCCTTTCTTTCTGAGACGGTATGGTATAAAAAACGTGATGTTGATAGCCATGTTGGCCTGGGTATTACGCTTCGGCTTCTTCGGTTTGGGTAATCCCGGCAATGGGGTTTGGCTGTTGTTACTCTCAATGTTGGTATACGGCGTGGCTTTCGATTTCTTCAACGTTTCGGGATCATTATTTGTGGATAAGGAAGCGCCGCATAATATTCGCGCCAGTGCCCAGGGAATGTTTATGTTGATGACCAACGGCATAGGAGCCACCATTGGTACATTATGGGCACAGTGGGTAGTAAACCGTTTCTGCTCATGGACGGACCTAACTGTGGGTTCTACCACCAAATCCCTGCTGGTCGGCGATTGGCAGAGCGTATGGTTTATCTTTGCCGGATATGCCCTCGTGGTAGCTATACTGTTTGCCATCCTGTTCCGGTATAAGCACCAACCGGAAAAATAATCAACAAGTGGATATACTCCGGATTATCTATTAAGGAATCTCTGTATGTTCCCTGTATTCTTTAGGGGTCTTATTGTATTGTTTAAAAAACTCCCTGTAAAAGTAGGCCTTATTGTTAAAACCGGTTGCATAGATGACCTCTTGCACGGTTTTATTTGTGGTCTTCAGTAGTTTTGCAGCATGTTTGAGCCTGACTGAGCGAATGAATTCAGTGGGAGTCTTTTTGGTGATCTCTTTGATTTTGCGATAAAGTTGTATCTTGCTGATTGCCGTTTCATTGGCGATAAAATCTATTGTGAGTTCTTCGTTATCCATATTGTCGTGAATGATTTTTGTAATGCGAAGGATCAAATCTTTATCTTCTTTGTGGACAATGTTACCCTCATATTGTTCAAGGGTAGAATAGGGAGAATGGCTATATTCTTCCAATACGTTTTTTTTGTGAAGTAAATTTTTCACTATTACTTCCAGATGACGGAAATTGAAAGGTTTATTTATATAAGCATCGGCACCTGATTCGAATCCCTCAATCTGGCTTTCTATCGAGTTCTTTGAGGATAAAAGTATGATTGGAATATGGCTGGTGAATTCCTGAGCCTTCATTATTTTCACAAATTCAACGCCACTCATTTCCGGCATGATAATGTCACTGATAACCAATATTGGCCGTTGTGTATTTACAATCCGCAAAGCCTCCCTTCCATTGGAAGCCTCCACTATAGAGTAGTCCGTACTTAAAAGTTCCTTTATCATTGAGCGGATTTCATCATCGTCTTCTACAATCAGAATAAATCCATCGTCCGGAAAATTAACCTTCTCTGATGAGTGTTCTTTTTCTTCTATGGAATCTACTTCCATTGATTGGGAAAGAGATAATTGTGGTATAATCAGTCCCTGTCTTTGATACATCTCCTCTGATGGAATGGATGTCAATTCTGATTGGGATATATAAACTTCAAAAAGAGTAAATGTATCTCCGTCGCTTTCTATTCGTATATCCCCGTTTAGTAAATTTGCGATACTTTTAGACAATGCCAAACCGATGCCATGTCGTGGATAGTTCCCGATAGAGGCTTGTTTTTCAAAACGATCCAACACTTCAAACCTATCGAATAAGGAATTAAAGTATTCCGGTTTTATGCCCACGCCAGTATTTTTTATTGAAATTAATAACAGATCATTTTCGGCTCTGACGTCAATTTGAATTTTTTCTTTTTCCGGGGTATATTTTACAGCATTTGATAATAAATTGAAGATAATTTTCTCAAGATTATTTCTATCGGTTGTCCATGTTATATTTTCATCCGGCAGGAAAGAAATGGAATAATCGATTTTTTTCTGTTCCAGTATTTCGATAAAGTTATCAATTACAAATTTAATTAATTCAGCAATATCGACTGGTTCAATATTAAGTTTCAAATGTCCGGTTTCGGCTTTTCTGAATTCAACGAGTTGTTCAATCAGGTGCTGCATCCTTTCCGAGTTGGATTTTATAACCCCCAGATATTTTTTAGTATAGCTGTCAATTTCTTTTTCTTTCATCAGCTTCTCGCACGGACCATATATAAGGGTCAAGGAGTTGGAGAATTCGTGCGCTATGTTGGTGAAGAAACGGAGTTTTCCTTGGTGGACTTCTTCTGCTTTTTGTTTTTCTATCTCTTTCATTTTTATATCGTTATTTAGCTTGATACGATATAATATTAACCTCCTTGTAATTGCTGCGAGGCATAAGAGCAGGATAATATAAGAGAAAAAGGCTAAATTACTTTTCCACCATGGCGGCGTCATTTCTATAGGCAAACTGAAAAGTGTATCACTCCATATTTTATTGGCATTGCTTACCTTAACTTTTAGCCGGTACTTCCCTTTTGGTAAATTTGTGAATACTATCGTATTTGATGCCCCTAAATTAACCCATGTATTGTGAAATCCTTCCAATAAATAGGCTATTTCACATTTGGCTGAGGCGAGATAATCCATCGGTATAAACCGGAAACTGAAAGATTTATTCTTGTGTGACAGCGTGAGCACTTCCCTGTTTTTTTTTCTGACCAAGTAATCGGATAGCTCCGTATCAATATTGTCAACAAAAAAAGCATCCAACCAAAGTTCCGGCATATATTCATTTTGAATAATTTTAAGCGGGTCGAATTCGTTAAAACCATTGATCCCTCCAAAATAGAAAAGAGGGGAATAAAGGCTTTGATAATAGGCTCCGTCGGAGAACTCATTATCCTGTAGTCCATCATTTGCAAAATAGGAGATGATATAATAGGAGTGTTCATCGCCTTCATCCGGGATCAACTTTGTCAGTCCGTTATTAGTGGTAATCCATAAATTATTGTTTTTATCTTCCAGAATCCCATGGATAGTATTGTTGGGTATACCATTTTTCTCACTGAAATTATGGATAACGGGTTCTCTCTTATCGTTCCATATTACTTTATTTATTCCCATACTTGTACCGACCCATAAATTGCCTTTATTATCTTTATGTAAACAGAGCACATCATCACTGCTGGAATTATTTTTGGAAAATTTGAGTACTTCAAAGGTTTCATCCATAATATCAAATTTATTGATCCCACCTCCCCGTGTGCCTATCCATAAGAGAGTATCCTCCTCTTTTATAATCGAATATACGATATTGTTACTTAATGACGATTCTCCTTCTTTAAAAACAAATTGCTTGTAATCAATGACGCGGTAAGGATTTGTAGTAAGGTCGATTTTCAGTTTGTACATTCCCTGGCCGCTGGTGCCTACCCATAAGATATTATCACTGTCAGGTAAAATGGCATAAATGGATGCGAGATGCAAATCTGCCGGAATGTTCAAACTGCGGATACTGTTCGATTTCTTATCATAGTAATTGATCCCGTCACCATCCGTTCCAATCCAATATTCATTTATAAATCCTTTTACAATCTTAAAAACAGAGTTACTTAATAATCCATCTTTTATACTAAAATTTTTGTTTAATTGTAACTCTCCGGTTTTCGGGTCTCTTCTGAAATTATATATCCCTGCCCCTTTCGTGCCGACCCACAGAGTTTGGTTTTCATCTTCAAAAAAAGCTCTCACGGCGACAGTCCCAAAATTAGGAATGTTCTCTGATGAATAAATTTTAAATCTTTCATTAGAAGGGACAATTTTGTAAATACCCTTCATGTCGGTACCCACCCATATAATATTCTGGGTGATGCTATATAATACGCTTAGTACAGGAATATTTTCTATTACAGGTATTATCCCTGTGTAATAGTTGTACCGGTATAAACCTTTATTTGTACCTATATAAGTTGATTCTTCATGAAAAGCAATATCATTGATGTAACCTATTTCACTTTGAATAGGGAAAGGAGTGATTTTGTTTTGTAAATTATGATAGGTATATAATTGATAATCGGATGTTTGAAGAATAATTTGTCCTGATTTAAAATTAAAGATATTTTCAATATCATTCAATGAAAATTGATGTATGTTATGTGCAGATATATGGGGGCCCTGTGTTTCCAGTGTGATCGTATATACAGATTTTTCTTTTGTCAGGACCCATAAATTATCGTTTTCATCAAAAAGAATTTTCTTTATGTTCAATTTATTATTGAGATCCATGGAGATAAAATTATTCTCTTCGGTATCGAAATAGTACAATCCCTGTTGATATACATAGGCAACAATCTTGCCTTCAGAATTTCCGGCAATCAAATAAGAACGTTCATTTGTTATTTCCCGTCTTTGGGGATCCACAAAAAAATGCTCGAAAACTCTTTCCTTGATGTTGAGCCGGTTAATTCCGATATCAGTGGCAATCCATAAGAAATCTTTTTTTTCTTCGATAATATCCCTTATAATATTATTGCTGATACTTTGGAAATCGCCGGGTACAGGTTTGAAGACCTGAAATTCTTTACTATTATATAAATTAAGTCCATCCCATGTCCCAAACCACATTAGCTGATTGGAATCCTGGAAAATTACATTGATAGAACTGTTTGACAGGCCATCTTTATTTGTCAGGGATTTAATATCAAAATCGACTGCATATACTGTTATCGGCAGAATAAGAAATAATATGTAAAAAATGTTTTTCATCCGGATGCTTACTATCTATTGAGAACCGTTCTTCACAAAAATACATGATTTTATCCTGAAAACCGGTACAAAACAATTTAATTTTGATTAGTGTTGATACCTGAAAGGTACACTATTTCAAATAAAATTGAACTTTTTCATAGTTGAAATATAAGTATACTATTTTGAAAATCCAGGATACCTTGCAGTGTATTAGATTGACTAATTTTCGACCAGATTTAAAAATATTATATCATGGACATTGCAAAACGCTACGACAAAAATCCGATATTACGACCTTCGGATTTAAAACCGGGAATAGAAGGAATGGAAATAACATGTTTACTCAATCCGGGAGTATTCAGGATGAATGGCAAAACATGGCTTTTATTACGGGTGGCTGAAAGGCCAAAACAAATTGAGGGAAAAATTAGTTTTCCGGTATATAATAAAGACGGACATATAAAAGTGATGAGCTTTGATAAGGATGATCCTCAATTAGACGCCTCTGATCCTCGCATAATACAATATAAGGGGCAGGATTATCTCACAACATTATCCTATTTGCGCCTTGTATCCGGTGATGACGATCTGCATTTTCATGAAGATCATGACTATTCACCAATCTTCGGTCAAGGCCCTCTGGAATCGTTTGGTATTGAAGATTGTCGTGTAGCTACCATGAAAGATGGTTTCTTTCTCACCTATACTATGGTATCTCCTGTGGCAGTTGGCGTGGGACTGATTGTCACACAAGATTTCAAGGCTTATGACAGGAAGGGGATGATATTTCCGCCACATAATAAAGATTGTGCCATTTTTGAGGAAAAGATCAATGGCAAATATTATGCCCTGCACCGTCCCAGCAGCCCTGAACTGGGTGGAAATTACATTTGGCTGGCAGAATCTTTCGACAGGATACATTGGGGAAATCACAAATGTATTGCCACTACGCGGGACAATAGTTGGGATTCTGTACGTGTGGGGGCGGGAGCTGCACCTATTAAGACCAACGAGGGCTGGTTGGAGATATACCATGGAGCGGATGCAGACCACAGGTATTGTTTAGGTGCGCTATTATTGGATTTGAAAGATCCCTCTAAAGTATTGGCACGAAGTGTGGACCCTATTATGGAGCCTATTGCGGGGTATGAAAAGACCGGTTTCTTTGGCAATGTAGTATTTACGAATGGTCACTATGTGGAGGGAGATGTTATTACATTATTCTATGGTGCCAGTGATGAGGTTATTTGCAAAGCCGAATTATCAGTTAAGGAAATACTAAATTCTTTGAAATAAAAAATGTCGAAAAACGTATTTAGTGAGTATAGGTTCTTTCGTTCTCAATCGTTGAATATAAGAACGCTGCTTATAACAAATATGTTATATGCACTCATATTGCCTATAATTGAGATTTTTGTGGGAGCATATATTATGAGAAACACCGGCAGTCCGTCTTATGTTGCCATTTACCAACTTTGCATGTATGCCGGGGTGTTGGCTACGTCGGTACTCAATGGGTTGATGATGAAAAGGTTCAATGCTTCTTCCTTATATGCTTTTGGGATTTTACTGTCGGCTTTGGCGCTAATGGTAATGATGTTTGTAAGTTTTACCGGAATTTTGGAGTTAGGAATATCCGGATTTGTCTTGGGTGCATCCACCGGCTTCTTCTGGACTAACCGTTATTTACTTACGCTGAATTCCACAAATGATGAAAACAGAAATTATTTCTTTGGTCTGGAATCTTTCTTTTTCTCTCTGTGGAGCATTGTCGTGCCACTTATTGTAGGAACTTTTCTTGGATCGGTAAGTAGGCTGTATTTTCTTGGAAAGATGTTAGATGTAAATAATGGTTATCAGATTATTACCGTCATCAGCTTGCTTATAGCCATTATTGCCTGTACTGTGTTATCGAGAGGTAATTTCACTAATCCGGTACAAAAAAAATTCTTTTACACCCGTTTTCATATTCTCTGGAAGAAGCTATTGACGCTTGCCGGGCTCAAAGGGATGGTGCAGGGTTTTTTAGTGACAGCACCGGCGATTCTGGTGATGCGCCTTGTTGGCGATGAAGGTACTTTAGGTTTGATACAAGGTATTGGCGGTTTGCTTACAGCCATCCTCGTTTATACATTGGGAAGAATTGCCAAACCCAAGCACAGGATGGCGATATTTGGATTTGGACTATTGGTTTTTTTCCTGGGAACGTTGTTTAACGCTTTTCTCTTTTCCGCAATGGGAGTCATTGTGTTTGTATTCTGTAAAGTGCTGTTTCAGCCCCTTCACGATCTTGCTTATTTTCCCACCATGATGAAAACCATTGATTCGGTAAAAGCGATTGAGCAAAGAAGTGAATACTCCTATATCCTTAGTCATGAGATTGGGTTGTTTTTCGGCCGTGCTTTCGGAATGGGGTTATTCATATCGCTTGCTTATATGGTGTCGGAAGATTTTGCCCTCAGATATGCTTTGCTGATTGTTGGCGCTATTCAGCTGTTGTCATTACCCCTCGCAAAGAATATTATCAATGATATTGATAGTAAGTATAACTATTCAAATGAAGGTATTAAAGAATAATTGTATGAGATTGATATTTAATCTATTCCTGTTTACATGTTTGTTTTCCCTGTTCTCATGTACGACGGAACCTGTTCATTATGGAGATCCTATTACCCAAACCAGCATAAACAGAGTAGAGCTTATGCCCAATATGCCGCAACCATATAGTTTCCTGGATTGGGAAAAGAAAGCGCGGCAGTTTGATGATTATGTCTTTGATTTCAATTCGAAGTTACCTGCCGGACCGATGATCTGGCTGGATAACAACCGGCGTAATTTACCGCAACAGACATTCGGATTGTTTACGGCTGTGCATGATGTACGTCAGGGAGCTGACGTGAACAAGGGTGAATTCCACGAAAGTCTGACCTCACTGTCAGCCTTACTGGGTGCCGGTTTAATAGGAATCGATAAAACCCATCAGTACGGGTATAATTTCGTGAAGATGATTCAAAACTATTTTAATACGGACAACGGATGGAACATCATGATGAACAATACAACCCCCGAAGTAGGGTCTTTGGGAGGGGGCTACGGCCGGGATTGGTGGTATGATGTACTCCCGAATGTGCTATTTTATAACGTTTGTGAAGTTTTTCCGGGGGTCGATAATGTAGAATTTATCCAAAAGGCAATCGCTGAGCAATTTACTAAAGCCGACTCGGTATTGAACGGCAATTATGATTATTCATACTTCGATTATGCCCAAATGAAAGGTATGGTAAACCATATTCCTTTGCAACAAGATGCTGCAGGAGGACATGGATATGTGCTGTATGCGGCCTACAAGAAATTTGGAGATACGCGCTATCTGACCCATGCAAAATCGGCAATTGAAGCATTGAATAACCAAACTGAAAGCCGTTTTTATGAAGTCCTGTTGCCGATTGGAATTTATACTGCTGCCCGGCTAAATGCCGAAGAAGGAATGAACTATGACGTGATGAAAATGCTTGATTGGGTTTTTGAAGGAACCAAAAGCGAGACCGGACGCACGGGATGGGGGATTATTGCTGATAAATGGGGTGAATATGATGTGAGCGGTTTGCAAGGGAGTATTACCGATGGAGGCGGGTATGCTTTCCTGATGAATGGTATATTGACCGCAATGCCACTTGTCCCGATGGTGAAATATGAACCTCAGTTTGCAAGGTCTATCGGTAAATGGATGTTGAACAATGTGAATGCTTCCCGATTTTTCTATCCTGATCAAATTCCCGATGAAAATCAGTGGCTTCCCGGAATGCAGGATTATACCAATTCTATCATTGCTTATGAAGGATTACGTTTAAAAGACGATATGAATAGTCCCCGGTTGGAAGACGTTCATCCTGTGGCTATTGGAGATGGTCCCAAGTGGCATAAAGACAATCCCAAAGAATCTATGTTCAGCCTCTACAGCACAGCTCCGGTCGGGATATTTGGCGCTATGGTAGAAAAAACCAATGTAGAGAGAATACTCAAACTCGATTGTAATATAACCGATTTTTATTCGGAGAAAAGTTATCCCTTCTTTTTGATTTATAATCCATATGAAGAAGAGAAAAAAGTAGCATACATACCTAAAGAAGATGGAGTAGACCTCTTTGATACTATATCAAGAACCTATTTGGGCAGGGCGGTAACTGGTACTGTAGAAATAGCAATACCACCCGATCACAGCTGTTTGGTCGTAGAATTACCGGCAGATGCGGAAGTGAAAAAAGAGGATGGTAAACTTTGGGTAAATAAAAAAATTATATCATATAAATAACTTAACTTTTTAAAAACATGAAGGAAACATTATTTTTTGTACTGATGGTCTGTTTTGCTTTAAGAATGCAAGCGCAGACAACTATGTATGTCAGTGGTACGGTTAGAGATGCTGTCACCAATGAAGAGTTGATCGGAGTAACTGTACTTGTGGTGGAAACGGGGGCCGGAACTGTAACTGACATAGATGGGAATTTTGAACTCTCTGTCCCGGTAAATAGTACGCTTAGAGTGTCATACGTGGGATATGCTATTCAGGAGATAGCGGTAACCGGTCAAACAGTATTGGAGATAAATCTTCAACCTGAAACTCAATTGATGGATGAGTTGGTGGTAGTCGGTTATTCGGCACAAAAGAAATCGACCTTAACCGGAGCAGTTGCACCGGTGAATGTAGATGATATGGAACGACGCCGGGTAGCGGACCTGAGACAAGCCCTTCAGGGGCAGGTAGCAGGGGTTCAGGTAACTCAGAGTACAGGTGCTCCGGGTGATGAAATAAATATCAGAATCAGGGGAGAAGGTACAATCGGGAACAATAACCCGCTTTATGTGGTGGATGGCGTGCCTACCCGGGAATTAGCCTTCATCAATCCTTCCGATATCGAATCCATGACTGTATTGAAAGATGCTTCAGCAGCTGCTATTTATGGTTCCAGGGCTTCTGCCGGAGTCATTGTGATTACCACTAAGAGTGGTGCTTCGGGAAAGACTAAATTTGACATAAATTATTATGGCGGTATACAGTATGCAGCTAATCTCCCCAAGATGCTTAACTCGGAACAGTACATCAATGTAATTGAAAAAGCATGGAACAATGCAGGGTATACAGGGACTAACCCATATACCGCCGATAGAGGACGTAGCGATTTTGCAAATACAAACTGGTTAGATGAACTTTTTGAGACAGGTTTTCACCATAGTATTCAGATGAATGCTAGTGGAGGAAATGAAAAATTACAGTATTTGCTTTCGGCTGGGTATACCGGCCAGAATGGTATTGTTGTGTATGATAATGATAAATATAGACGATTCAATTTTCGTACGAATATCAGTACCCAACTGACTGAAAGAATAAAAATGGGAACCAATATGCAGCTCTCTTATGCCATTCAGGATAAACTCTCGTCGAAAGGTGATGCTCCCGGAATCATAAGACATGCACTTTTGCGTCCTCCGGTGATTCCTGTATATAAGTCGCCTGAAGACCCCACCTATTCTGAAAAGGATCCTTTTACTGACCTTCCCTTTTATGTGCATAACAATAGAGATGCAGGAGGATGGGAAAGTGATAAGTATGAATGGACACAAAACCCGATTGCCTTGGCCCGGTTTACTGATGATACCCGTTCGCATTTCAAAACTTTTGGTAATCTTTTTGGAGAGATTTCTTTTCTCCCTGAAAAAGAGTTGATATTTAGAACCAATCTGGGGATTGATTTAAACTTCAGGCATGAAAAAGCTTTTTTTGCCAATTTTGGTGATGACGATGGTGGTGGTAGTCAGATAGATCGTGGTTTGGGGCGTCAGAATAGGCCGAATGGATTGAATGAATACAGAGGTGAAGAATTTACTTTTACCTGGAATAATACTTTAAATTATGACAAAGGATTTGACTTGCACTCCCTGAATGCTTTGGCAGGAAGTGAATTTATCACTAATTACGGGTCGGGGATCAATGCCTCAAGAAGAAGGTATGAATATGATACCGAGAAATTTAGGTATATCGACTTTGGCAGTACGGAGCAGGATCTATGGAATGGAGGTACCGGCTCGGAATGGGCGTTGATGTCGTACTTTGCTTCGTTGACTTATGTTTATGACATGAGATATATGCTTACTGCTAATTTTAGGGCAGATGCTTCTTCTCGTTTTGCTAAAAATAATAGATGGGGCTATTTCCCTTCCTTGTCTGCCGGATGGAAATTATCTGAAGAGCAATTCATGAAAAAGTATGACTGGCTCTCCGATCTTAAAGTCAGAGGGAGCATAGGACAATTAGGAAATCAGGAAATTGACAACTATGCCTATCTCACATTAATTAGAAAGGATGGCGACAAATATCTTATATCAAGGTATGGAAATCCTGACCTGAAGTGGGAGACAACTACCCAATACAACGTGGGGCTCGACGCCGGTTTTTTCAGGAACAGATTGTATTTTACTGCAGATTACTTTCAAAAACGGACAACCGATATCCTTTTGCCAATAGGCCTTCCAAGTATAGTAGGCGATGTGGATCCTACCATTGTGAATGCAGGAGAGGTCAGCAACCGCGGTTGGGAGTTTGGTGTTACATTTCGGAATTCTGAAGGGGTATTCAAATATAATATCAATGCCAATATTACAACCGTAAAGAATCGTGTAGAAAAGCTTCATCCGAATCTACCCAGTTTGATCGGTACGGTGACAAGGACAGAACCCGGACATCCGCTAAACGCCTATTACGGATATGTCTTTGATGGAATTTATCAGAATGACAATGAAATCAGAACCCACCTCTACGGAACGGCTAATCCGTTATCAGTTCCCGGAGATATAAAATTCAAGGACCTGAATGGAGATGGAAAAATCGATGATAACGACAGGGATTTCATAGGAGATCCCAATCCTGGCCTGTTGTATGGATTGAACCTATCCGGATCATATAAGAATTTTGACATGGCCCTGCTCTTTCAAGGTGTTGGGAATGTGGACAGGTATAATGAGGCCAAGAAGATTGTCGATTATGATACGCGCCCATTCAACTACACCACAAATATCCTGAAGGCATGGGACGGAGAAGGTTCTACCAATACCATTCCACGAGTGAGCTTTACTGACAATGGAAGTAGTAAAATATCCAGTATATTTGTTGAAAATGCTTCTTATCTGAGGTTGAAAAATGTTGAAATCGGCTATTCCTTCCATGATGTAAAAAGAATCGGACTACAAAACATAAGAGTCTATTTGTCCGGACAAAACCTTTTTACATTGACAAAGTATGAAGGGCTTGATCCTGAATCTACGGATTTAATTGATATGGGGACTTATCCTCAGTCAAGAACTTATCTTTTGGGAATTAATCTTTCTTTTTAAACAACTTAAATCTTTTGAATAATGAAATCTTATAAGAATCTGTTATTATTGATAATCGCTATATTGTTTTTGTCCGGATGTGAGGGGTATTTGTCGAAAGACCCGATAGGACTGTTAACGCCTGACCAGGTTGATATGGAACCGGCGGCTACCACAGTCCGATATGCCGTAAGCTCGTCTTATCAACTATTATCGGGCACGTTGAATATTATTGGAGACTGGGCGTGGAATGACGGAACAGTAACCCGGGGAGATTTTATCCTTCAGGATATTGCCTCCGATGATATGCAGAAGAAATGGAATCCTGATGGTGACCAGGCATGGATGGATGAATTTGATAATTTTAGTTTTATTGCTTCAAACGGAGGTTTCAATGGTATATGGACGTATAATTACGAAGGAATTTCAAGGGTAAATACCGCCATTGACTATTTAACCGATGAAGAGATGATGACCAAGTTAAATTTCGATAGAAATGAGCAAAACAGACTTTTAGGGGAAGTATATTTTCTTAGGGCATTTTATTACTTTGATCTGGTGACAAATTTCGGTGGAGTTCCTTTATTGTTGAAACCACTCACGTCTTTTAACGAAGCCTATGAGGTGGCAGTAAGAACCACAGCCGAAGAGATCTGGACACAGATTGATGAGGATTTAAGTAATGCGAAAAATTTATTACCCGATGCCAAATATTCTAATCAGCAAGAAAAATGGCGTGTGTCAAAAGGGGCGGTTATGGCACTTCAGGCAAAAGTGGCATTGTTCAATGAGAGATGGCAAGAAGTCATTACCTTAGTAAATGAGCTTGAAAGTGCGAATTACTACAGTTTGAATGACAATTATTTCGATAGCTTCGATGTAAACAAACAATTCCAGGAGCAAGAGGTGATTTTTTGCTATAACCATGAACCGTTACAAACACCCCGGAAGGGAAACGGTTTATGCGCTCTATTGGGATGGGGATTTGTAGCACCTGAGACATCTTTTATTGAGGCTTTTGAAGAAAACGACCCAAGGTTGCTTTATACGGTCGATGTGGATTCAAGAAACGTAAATAAAATTTTGGGGACGTTGAATGGAGAGTTCAAGGGAGACGATGATGCACCGGGCAATAAAATTTATATTCGTTATGCTGATGTTCTTTTATGGAAATCGGAGGCTTTACTTCAAACCGGCGACCTTAAAGGGGCTATTGAGATAATCAACCAGATTCGCCAGAGGTCGAGAAATACAATTACTGTTGACGGGACAACGTCTCCCACGGAGACATTGCCCGATAGAAATGTAGATGAGTCCAATAAAACTGTGGTTACCGGTTGGTTGATGCATGAAAGGAGAGTTGAATTGGGATTTGAATCTCATCGGTTCCGGGATCTTAAACGATGGAGGATTGCAGAGGAAATATTGGCTAGCCGGGGATTTCAAAAGATAAATTATCTGTATCCGATCCCTCAGGGAGAAATCGATAAATCAGGTGGAAGCATAGTACAGAATGAGGGGTATTAATATCCGGCTGATTTTGTTTTCTTTTTAACTGGGAAGGCTTAAAAAACATGAGGAAGTCCCATCGGTCTTTCTCATGTTTTTTAAGTTTTTTCAAAATGTTAAATATATGCTATTTGTGTAAATTTTACTGTATTTTTTGTGTAATTCGATAATTCTTGCTATTTTTGCTTTTGTTAGAAGATAAATCTGCTAATAAAAAGGTAACTGGTATGATTCATTTCTTGGAAAAGTTTGCCGTTCAGTCCTGCGCTCCCGCTATGTTAATAAAATATAAATCACGGGGGGGGGGTATTTTACATTATTTAATAATTCAATAAGTTCTAAATCTTTTCGTCTAATACCAAATTTACAGGATTTTATCCTAAAATATTCCAAAATAATTTATTTCAATCCAAATTATAAAATCCGTTATTTGTTTCGGATGCGCATGATTTTTTTTGATTCATCCTATTTCTTTATGAAACAGGTTTGGATGCCGGAGCGGTGTAAGCGCTTCCGTGCATTTCTTTGGTTTCCGGGAAAAGATCTCCCGGTATATATTTAATAGGATATTATTCAGGTTAAATCAGACTTTTGAATTTTATTCCACCATTTTCAAATACTTTAAACTATTTCTACTTTGGATAATTAACTGAGGAAAGTAAGTAAATTTCTCTACCCTTTTATTGAAAAAGTTCATTTTTAAATTGAACGCGGAGTTTTAAATACCATAATGTAAATAACAAACTAATCGTATGAAAAAAGAAAAGTTAAATCTACTGAAAGGGGTGATGTTTATAACTATATGGACATTATCTCTGAATCTGCTTGCTCAGAATCTTACTGTTAGTGGCACGGTGAAAGATGCTGCAGGAGAACTGCTTATCGGTGTGACCGTGCAGGTACAGGGTACTTCTACCGGTACCGTGACTGATGTTGATGGGCGCTTTGTGTTACAGAATGTTCCATCTTCGTCTTCATTGGAAATATCTTATGTCGGTATGCAAACGGTTATAGTGCCGATTGAAGGGCGTACGAATATTGATATTATATTGAGAGAAGATAATGAAATACTGGATGAACTGGTGGTTGTGGGGTATGGTACACAACGTCGGCGTGAGATTACCGGTTCGGTAACGAACGTCTCTCAGGAGAATTTCAACAAGGGTGTTGCGCGGGACGCGGCGGACCTGTTACAAGGAAAGGTGGCGGGCTTAAATATCACTACACCATCAGGAGATGTGACAGTTGGTTCGCGTATCCGTTTGCGCGGGGTTTCCACGCTACAGAACGATCAGGGACCTTTCGTAGTGATCGACGGTATCCCAGGAGGTGATCTGCAGACTGTAGCGCCGCAGGATATCGAGTCGATTTCCGTGTTGAAAGATGCATCTTCGGCTGCAATTTACGGTTCCCGTTCGGCTGGTGGGGTTATTCTGATCACTACAAAGAGGGGATCGGGTGCGCGTACCTTGGTGTCGTATGATGGCTATCTGGCTGTTTCATCACTGGCCAATAAACCGGACCTGTTGACTGCCGATGAGTGGCGGGCATATGCAAAGGAAACAGGAAGAGATGCCTCCATATATGACAAGTACAATGCCAATACTGATTGGTTCGATGAGATTACCCGTACTGGAATTACACAAAACCATGGAATATCATTGGCTGGAGGTGGTTCAACCAACAACTATCGAGCCTCTTTCAACTATCTGAACCGGGAAGGAGTGGTGCGTGATAACGACTTGGAACGCTATAATTTCCGTTTCCAATTGCAACAGAGGGCAATTAACAACCGTCTTCGTATTGGGTTGACCGGTTCGGCGACGATGGGCGAATGGAATGAGGCGAACAGGTATAACTTTGTACTGGCATATAATATGCTGCCGGTATATCCGGTCAGGTTGTCGGACGGGGAATGGTTCGACAGCCGTGATTATGACCAGGGAAACCCGGTGAGAAACCAGGCTTATAACCAGGATGCAAGGAAAAATGTACATTTCTACGGCGCAGGTGATATCTCTTTCACAATCTTGGAAGGGTTGGATCTCAAAGCTACTTTATACAAAGATCGGCACACCGAAGAGAGAAGCCAGTATTTTCATTCCGAGACGCAGGCAGGCCGCAATGACGGAGGTTACGCGCTTCGTGAAAATAAAATATGGGATAAGAATTTGATGGAGTGGGTGTTGGATTATACTACCGCTCTCGGTGCTTCCGGCAAGCACAAGTTCAATGCACTTGCGGGTTATTCATGGGAGGAGAACGAGTATTCATACCTGAAAGCCGCGAATAGGAATTTCACTACCGACTTGTTAGGGGCGAATAACCTGGAGTCCGGACAAGGCTTAAGGCCCAACGACGTGGGATCGGCGAGGAATATGAGCCGGCTGATCTCTTTCTTCGCACGCGCTCATTATAGCTATGATGAGCGGTATATGATTACTGCCACGTTGCGGCGCGACGGCTCCTCGAAGTTCGGCGCAAACCATAAATGGGGTATATTCCCTTCCGTATCGGCTGCTTGGGGTATCTCGCAGGAATCATTTATGCAGGATGTGAATTGGCTCAACGACTTGAAACTCCGGGTAGGGTATGGCATTACTGGTAACCAGGCAGGTCTCGATCCATATAAAACGTTGCAGCTTTATGGCACCAGTGGCACCTATTATGACAACGGGGCCTGGTTAACCGCCTATAAAATTAGCCAGAATGCCAATCCCAACCTGAAATGGGAAGAGACGGCCATGTTCAATATCGGACTCGATTTTTTTATTTTCAACGAACGGATAAACGGTACCATTGAATGGTATGACAAGCGTACCAAAGATATGCTATATACCTACCGTGTGCCTACTCCGCCTTATCTGCATCAGGATATGATGGCAAATGTCGGGGATATGAAAAACACAGGAGTGGAACTGGCGTTGAATATCGAAGCGGTGCGTACCCGGAATTTTAACTGGACTACGTCTCTTACTTTGGCTCATAACAAGAATGAAATTACAAACCTGTCAAATGATGTATACACTACCAGTCGCATCATGGTGGGCGATGCTTGGGTGCGTGGCGGTTCCGGTCGAACTACCCATGTAGTAGAAGAGGGATATCCGGTAGGACAGTTCTATGGCCCCAAATATGTGAGAATCTCCGATGACGGAAAATATGTTTTCCTGAACAAGGAAGGGGAAGAGGTGAATTCTGTCACTGCCGAAGATTATACCTATATAGGTTCTTCTCAGCCCGACCTTACTTATGGATGGAATAACCAGTTCAATTATAAGGCATGGGATCTTTCTTTTTTCCTTCGCGGGACAATTGGAAACAAGGTGCTGAATATGGGTCGGATGACATACGGCCATCCGGGATACCTGATCGGCGCGAATGCACTGAACGATCCGTTGATCTATCAATTGAAAGTGGTGCCCGAATACTCCTCCCTTTATGTGGAAAATGCTTCCCATTTGCGCCTTGACAATCTCGCGTTGGGATATACTTTCAATACCAATAGTGTCAGTTGGCTGGATCGGGCCAGAGTATATGTGACAGGACAGAATCTTTTTGTCATTACCAAGTATAAAGGGCTGGATCCTGAAGTGGATGAGAACAGAAATAACGGTTTGGCGCCTGGTGTCGAAGACCGCGAATATTATCCCAAGGCCCGGACATTTTCAGTAGGAATCAGTCTCACCTTCTAATATTAAAATCAGACGAATATGAAACCAATAAGAAAAAAAGATAAATTGTCAATCGTATCGGTAGTATTGGTCCTTTTAGGGAGTATTTTTTCCTGTACCGATCTCGATGAAAAAGTGTATGACACGATACCTGCAGATCAATTCGGTAAGAAACCGGCGGAAATCAATGCGATCATTGCTCCTATTTATAAGACACTGAAAGGTATATGGCCGGGCGAAGTTTTCCTGCTCTCGGAACAATCCGGGGATATGGCCATCACGCCCACTCGCATAGGGGGCGACTGGTGGGACGGTGGTGTACAAATGGAGCTGAAACTACATACCTGGCAGGCCCGCAGCGGCGTAATCTCGACCGCATGGAACAACTGTACTTCAGGAATCACTACCTGTAACCAGGTCTTTGCCACCATCGAGAATACTGAAATGGATGAGGAGTTAAAAGAGCGCACGCTGGCAGAGATCCGGGGTATTCGTGCTTTCTGGTACTATATATTGATTGATTATTTCGGGAATGCACCCTTAGTGGCCGACTATGAGAGTACTGAGCTGCCGGAACTCTCTTCCCGTAAGGTGCTTTACGATTTCGTCATCGATGAATTAAATGAAATCAAAGATGTATTGCGCGATGACGTAACCAGTGAAAGCTATGGTAAATTTACACAGGGTGCTGCTTACACATTGCTTGCCAAAATGTACCTCAATTCGGGGGTATGGACCGGAACACCCAACTGGCAGGGGGTAATAGACGCGTGCGACAAAGTGATGTCTCTCGCCTATATTATTGAGCCAAACTGGAAAACGAGCTTTGAGGTAAATAATCAGGTCTCGAATGAGATCATTCTTCCGATCGCTTTCGGTAAGGCTGACGGCGGTAATCACATGCACTATCGCACGCTCCATTACCTCGATCCAATCGCTTTGGGCATGAATATCGGCACATGGAATGGAGTGAGTGCTCAACCCGATTATGTGAAACAGTTTGACGATGCCGATTTGCGTAAAGTGGGATCGTTCCTTATGGGTCCCATGATTGACCCTGCTACAGGTGAGGTATTGGTTACTGCCCACGGACGTGATCTCATCCATACGATCGATTTCAATATTATTCCCGGAACAATAAGGGAAGGTATGTGGGGTGAGGTGAATCAGGAGGAAGGCGCCCGTGTGAACAAATGGGTGTTTGAGAAAGGGCTTTCCAGTTCCGATCAGGAGAATGATTTTGCCATCTTCCGGCTTGCCGATGTTTATCTGATGAAAGCTGAAGCGTTGCTCCGTCTCAACCGGGACAATGCAGAAGCTACCCGTTTGGTGAATGTCATTCGTGAGCGGGGATTTGGGAATCCCGATCACAATTATGATTCTGTTACATTGGACGACTTGTATCTGGAACGTCGTCTGGAATTGGCCTGGGAGAATTACAACCGGCAGGATATGATACGTTTCGGTAGATTCCTCGAACCTGGTTATTTACGCCCGGGAAGATCATCCGATCACCTGCTGCTTTTCCCCATACCCGAATCAGCATGGCAGACCAATAATAAATTGGTTCAAAATCCCGGTTATCCGTCGTTCTGATGGATGCAAGAGAGCATTGGCTATCCTGAATCGGTTGGTTGATAAATGAACTTATTTACATAAGAAGGATGACATAAAAAACAGGAGGAATGTTGATAAGACTTCCTCCTGTTTTTTATAGACTGAGAACCTGATGGATACGATTATTCCGTTACCTTCGGCATCATCACTACCGTTTTCAGGTTGCCCTGGTCGAGCAGTGCTTTGGCAAAATTCCGGAGGTTATCCTTTGTGATGGCATTTACGGTTTCGATATATTGGGTGTGATTATCTTCACCGTAGAAATATTTGTTATCAAGGATATTCAGCCAGTAACTGTTTTCTTTCAGGTTTTCGTTGTAGCTCTTGTTCATATACTCTTTTACCTTTGTGAAATCGCTTTCACGCGGACCGTTTTCTGCAAACTCCTTCAATATGTCCAGGACAAGTTGATTGAGATGTTCCATCTTTTCCGGATCGGTGTCGAACATGATTTGTAGGATGGTCTGGTCTTCCGGATAACGGGAGATGGATCCTCCCGCATACACGCCATACGTTCCGCCCTCTTCTTCACGTACTTTTTCCGTATAGATGATATCGAGGATCTGGTCGAACATGCTCATCAGTATCCGGTTCTTCATGTCCCGGCTTGTCTTTCCGGTTATTATGTTGAACACCGAGGCTTTGGGATTTTGCATCTCCCGTTGGAAAATATTTTCGAAGCTTCCTTTTTGGAAATCCATCGGAATCCTTGCGAATTCACCTTTCTCCGCTTTGCCCGGTAACGAGGCCAGATATTGTTCTACGACAGGCCGTACTTTCTCTTCATCGATGTTGCCCACGAAGGTGAACACAAAACTGCCGGGGTTGGCAAACCGTTCAGCATACATCTTCATGACACGATTGTAATCGACCTTTTTCAGGTCGTCGGCTTTTATCCTTTTTGTCAAGGAATTATCACCATACAAAGCACTTGATACCGAGTCGCTGAAAGCTACCATCGGTTCGGCTTCCTGGTTTTTCAACTGGGTCTCCATGCGTTGGATGAACGATTGGAAAGCGTCGTTGTCCGCTCGTGGAGCAGTAAAATAGAGGTGCACTAATTGCAGCATAGTTTCGAAATCCTTCATGGAGGAAGATCCATTGAAGTCCTGCGTGGTAAGGGTGATACCCGGACGGGCGGATGCTGTCTTCCCCGCCAGTACTTTGGGCAGATCGGTGGCACTGAATTTTCCCACTCCTCCCAGTGTGGCGATATTGGCCATCAGCCTGCTGTTAACCGGATCCTGCACCCCATAATGAGAGTATCCTCCGGCGCTGGTGCCGGTCATGATGATCTGGTCATCCTTGAAGTCGGTATTTTTCAGGATTACCTTCATTCCATTTTCCAATGTCCACACCGTGGCATCCATCGCCTCGTCCTTTTCCGTTTTTATGATCTTGCCCGGAGTAGGAGGCGTAGCCACCAACGGTTCATCGATCACTTCTCCGGCATAAGGCTCGATGGTTTCGGACTGAATGGACGCCAGCACGTTAAGTAAAGCTTCTTCGGCTGGATAGACCAACCCTTCCTTTTCAGGGCCGGTGATGGCGATTACTATGTTTTCATCACTAATCAATTGCCGGATGGTCTGGTTGACCGCTTCTACCGGGAGATTAGGAGCCACCGCCTGCATAAACTGATACTCGAACTCAATACCCGGAATGGGTTCCCCGTCGGTAAAAGCTCGTACATATTCCTGGGAATAGGAGGAGTTCCGCTGCTTGTCGCGGTTGTTGTAGGCATCTTCATATCCCTTGAGTATGTTGGTACGTGCCACTTCGTATTCCGACGCAGTAAAGCCATGCTGCCTGACCCTTTCCGTCTCACGTACCATAGCTGCCAGCGCGTCCTCTATCTTGTCCTCCGCGCTTCCTGCCACCACGGTCCAGGCATCTTTTGTCCTGGCCACGAAATAATCGTCGTCATAAGCCATGGCGGAAGTGAAAGGCGCATCGGGCTTTTGTAAGATTTCGGCAAACCGTTGGTTCATCATTGTGGCAGCGGCATTCAATATATATTCTGTGATATAGCCCATCTGGGTATTTCTCAACTCGTCGGGCATCGCATCGTGCTTGTAATACAGCGTTATCCGCGTGTTGCGGGCTTCCTTATCGGTGGCGACAGCTACGATCGGTTCCTTATTATCAGGAACAGGATAGTATTCCCGTTCAGCCCTCTGTTCATCGAGTTGAATGGCGGAGAATAATTCCTTTACCTTTTGTTCCATTTCGTCCGCGTCGAAATCACCCACGATGATGATGCCTTGCAAATCGGGACGATACCATTTATGGTAATAGGCCCTGATCTCTTCAGGCTTAAAATTATTGATCACGTCGATGCTGCCGATGGGTAAGCGGTTGGCATATTTGCTGCCGACATACATTTTGGGAAGTAATTGTTCCCATAAACGCTGCTGCGCACCGCCGCCCGTACGCCACTCTTCACGGATCACGCCCCGTTCGTTTTCAAGCTCCTCCTCTTCGAGGGCAATGCCGCAAGACCAGTCATACAGCACCAGGAGAGCCGAGTCCACCAGATTTTTGTGGGTTGTCGGGATGTTAGACATAAAATAAACCGTTTCATCAAAAGAGGTATAAGCATTGATGTTAGTGCCGAACTTGATACCATTGTCCTGCAGGTAGTTGAGCATGCTTTTGCCGGGAAAATTGGTTGTCCCGTTAAAAGCCATGTGTTCCAGGAAGTGAGCCAGTCCGGCCTGATTATCTTCTTCCTGCATGGACCCTACTTTCTGAGCGATGTAAAAATCGGCCCTGTTTTCGGGGAGGTTGTTTTGCCGGATATAATAGGTGAGCCCATTATCCAGCTTTCCTGTCCTCACCTTCGGATCTACAGGGAGAGGAGGATTCTGTTGTGCGAATGCAACCATTGTGGTTACAAGAAGCAGTAGGGTGATTGTTTTTTTCATTTGACTCAAAGTCTTTATTCTTTGTTCTTTACTCTTTGTTCTAAAAACCTAAATCCTGTCCAAAACTATTTTAATCAGGTCTTCAGTAGAACCTTTATAATCGGCATTTGATTTCAAGGCTACGCGATTAGCGATGATAGCACAGACAGTCATAGCTTTATGTCCCATCATTTTTCCCAGACCCGCGATGGCAGAGCTTTCCATTTCGTAATTGGTAATAGAATACTCCCCGAAGCGGAACGATTCAATCTTAGCGTTCAGGTTGGGATCGGCCAGCGGCAGGCGTACATGTCTTCCCTGGGGGCCATAAAAACCAATGGCGGAGATGGTGACTCCCCGGATCATATCGTGGCCTATACGGTCGACGAGTTCTTCATCGGCGCTCACCACGTAAGGTGAGCAGTGGTATGGTGACCAACCTACCTCCCTTTGAAAAGCCTCTTCAAAATCTTCTTCGCGGATCGATTCGGAACCGGCATAATAATGGATAAGTCCATCGAACCCAATTGATTTTTCCGATACCACATAAGATCCTACCGGACAGTGTGGTTGCATGCCCCCCGATGTGCCTACGCGCACCATGGTAAGTTGTTTAAGTTCATCTTTGACTAACCGGGTATTAAAATCGATATTGGCCAATGCATCCAACTCTGTGAGCACGATATCTATGTTGTCCGTGCCTATTCCATGAGAGAGTGCAGTGATCCGTTTACCTTTATAAGTACCGGTGACAGTATGGAATTCACGGCTGTGCACATCACATTCAATGCTGTCAAAAAATTCGGCTGTCATTGTTACGCGATCGGGATCTCCCATCATTACTATCTTATCCGAAAGTTGTTCCGGTCGAATATGAAGATGGAAAGCACTCCCATCGGAGTTGATGATAAACTCCGATTCAGGTATGATTCTCATAATATGTATTGTCTGTGATAATTATTTTTTATTTCCTCCGCTTTGCGGTTTGGCGATAGAATCCCTCATATCCGTATCGGCCTTGATATTTTCCATCCGGTAATAATCCATTATACCGAGGTTTCCGTTGCGGAAGGCTTCTGCCATAGCAATCGGAACTTCCGCCTCGGCTTCAATTACTTTTGCCCGGGCTTCTTGTGCCTTGGCCTTCATCTCCTGCTCTAAAGCGATAGCCATGGCCCGACGCTCTTCTGCACGTGCCTGTGCTATATTCTTGTCGGCCTGGGCCTGGTCCATCTGTAGTACGGCACCAATATTCTTACCTATATCGATGTCGGCGATATCGATAGAGAGGATTTCAAATGCTGTTCCTGCATCCAGTCCCTTTTTCAATACCAGCTTGGAGATCGAATCCGGGTTTTCGAGCACCGATTTATGGGATACGGCTGAACCGATGGAGGAGACGATCCCTTCACCCACACGGGCAAGAATGGTTTCTTCTCCGGCACCACCTACTAACCTTTTAATGTTGGCACGTACTGTCACGCGCGCTTTGGCGATCAACTGGATACCGTCGATGGCTACGGCAGAAACGGGAGGCGTGTCAATCACTTTCGGGTTCACAGACATCCTCACGGCTTCCAATACATCACGGCCCGCGAGGTCAATGGCTGTGGCCATTTGGAACGTGAGGTCGATATTTGCTTTGGAGGCGGAAACCAAGGCATGCACTACCTTTTCCACATGTCCTCCGGCAAGATAGTGTGCTTCCAGGTTATCGCGGGTAACCATCTTCAGTCCTGCCTTGTGAGCCTCAATCATCGCGTAAACGATGGTATGGGGCGGTACCCGGCGCAAGCGCATCAGGAAGAGTTGTACGAGCGAGATCCGTACTCCTGCTGATAACGCATTGATCCATAGGAAGAAGGGAACGTAATGAAAGAATATCAATAAAAAGATGACGATTACGGCTATCGTAATAATCAGTGGGAACGATAATAAATCCATAATTACTTATTTTAGGTGTTTCTTATATTCAGTTGTTTTTTGTATTCTCTAAAGATGTAAAGACCTCTTTTCTTTTTACCAGCACGTTATAGGTTTCCACTTTTATCACTTCTATTTCGGTGTCTTCATCGATGAATTCCCCGTCGAACGATTTGGCTTCTGCTTCCACATCGTTGACCAGTACCTGCCCGATGGGATTCAGTCGTGAAAGTGTTACACCGATGTCGCCAACCGTAATTTTCTGCAAATAGGAAGTGTCTACTTTCCCTTCGATATTGGTGTCGAGCGAGATTTTTCGCAATGATTTTGATTTCAGCAGCCAGAAGAAACTTCCCCCAAGTAGCACGGCGGTCCCTGCCAATGTAATATTTCCTATGGTGCTACCCTGAAAAATGTAGGCATATATTATGCCCCCTATCAGGAAAATGGCACCTGCAATTCCTGCAATACTGATTCCCGGAAGCAGGAAAATCTCTATGAGCATGAACACTACTCCCAATAGGATTACGGCGATGATAATGATCAGATCGAATGTCATATAGGGTTACTATTGATTAAACTGAGTACGTATTTCTTCATTTCTTGCCTGGATCCTGAGTCTTTCCATCTCCCTGAAGAGCGATTCACTTTCTTTTTCCAGTCTGAGGATTGATGCAGCAAGAGTGTCATTTGTTGCTCCTCCGGCATACTGATCTCTTTTCTGTGTGAGTTCTTCCTTTATCGCCTGTAACTGTTTCTCAAACCCCAACGCCTGAGAGAAGAGGGATCTGGCATGATCATTCCTGAACTCCGAAAGGGTATGATAAGTGGCCAGATCATTGATCACAAATGTAAAATCACCGGTAGTTTCTTCCCGTGAGATCCTCCTCTGTTGTGCCAGTGAGCGAAGCGGTCCATAGTTTGCGCCTTCTTTCCATGTGTCGGCTATGGAAGATATCCGCGCTCTTCTTGCCATATAATCGGCATCCTCACTTTCGATCAGTTGCACCTGCGGGTTTGGGATGAAAGTATATATGCATACCGAGTCGGCCGATTGAAAGCGGTCAGATGCAAACCAGCCGATGCCTTTTTCTTCATCAATCGCCAACATGTAATCGTTGAAAGGCGAATTGAAGGGCATATTCAACTGATTGGGATTGAGATATGAATCTGAGCCAAGATTATAACGGGTAACAAACAGGTCATACCCACCGAACGAAGGCTCACCCGTAGACGCAAAATAGAGGGTCATCCCGTCGCTCAATACAAATGGAAATGCCTGGCTGCCTTCTTTATTGATGGCGGAAGGTAATTTTTTCTCGTTTCCAAAGGTATCAAGCAATTTGTCCATTGTATAAAGATCCGTACCGCTTGCAGCATCACCGTCGGAATAATATATCTTGTCCTGGCGCTCGTTCATATAGAGAGTCTGGTCGGTTCCCGGACGACCGGAGAAAAATTCCTGCACCGGCATTAATGAGCCTGATGAGGCACTCAGGTTGTAAGCCGACAGAAAATCAGACTTCAAGACCACCAGACTGTCGATGATCTGCAGATCTTCTGCCCGGTTGACCGCTCTTTGCAGATTTTCAGCGTTTGCCCGCTTTTTTTCCAGTACATCCAACGCTTCCCGGTCTCTACGCTTGGCTTGCTGGTACTTCTTAAACTCTTTCTCTGCATCTTCAAAGCGATAGAGTAGGGCATAGAGATTACCCAGGTAGAGATAGGCGTCAACGATTTTTCGCCCCGAAGCAAATTCAAGATATTTCTGTGCTTCTGTTACTCTTCCGGTTTCGTAGAGACTTGCACCCAGCCATTGATTGACAGACGGGTTATTGGGATTATTGAGATATTCTGCCTGGAAAACGGGTAACGCTTCGGCATAACGGCCTTCCAGATACCAACTTTTGGCCTCATCCAGCGTTTGCCCTTTTGCACAAAGACAAAAAAACAGTAAAATATAGATCGAAAAAAAGCGATTTCTTTTCATACAGCGTTACAAACTAATCCCCAAAGATAATAATTTGTTTCATTTTTGCCCTATATTCAGGGTGAGAATTTACTTTGTATAGAACAAAGAGTAAAGAATAAGGAGTAAAGATAAACGAAGGGTTAGTGTGACTATTGATTTGACACAGTCTCAGCCTCTATTGGTGGGATGGGAGGAAGTTCCGGGAGCACTTTCCTGTTCATAATGCCGAAATCCCATTTGTAGATCCGTTGCAGGATGAAGATGAGGAGTACGCTCGCGATAGAAATGGAGATAAGGCTTGCAACCGGATCGACATCGTGATACAGGAACAGCGCATCGGTTTGAAATGCGGAAGCCTTATGCGTGACAAGCAGGGCAGTGAGCCCGTTATTGATAAAATGGATGCCCAATGCCAGTTCAATACCATCATCGAGGATGGAGATAAGTCCCAGCATCAACCCCATGATCAGATATTGCGGCATGGATAGCCAAAAGCCGTATTCTTTCACTTCGGGATTGGCTATGTGCATCAGGGCAAACAGCACCGACGGAATAATCAGCGCCCACCAGCGGCTTTTTGTCCATCGCGCCACACCCTGCGCCAGGTAACCACGGAACAGAAGTTCTTCAATGCTTGTTTGGAACGGCAGTACAATAAGGATAATCAGCAATAAAGGAATAAATGCGGCGGCGTTGAATCGGAATTCATATTCGGTAGGCGAAGAGACCAGTAAACTGATAGCAGTATCCGTAAGGATGATGATTCCCCAGACGATGATTCCCATCCTGATACGATCCCATCGTATTTTTTTGCGTCCATTGATGGTTTCACGAACTGTGCGACCATGCAATGGCTTTACCAACACCGCAAACAGGAAGAACATGATGACAAAGGTGCCCATCATCACCAGTAAGAAAAGATTTGATGAGATACCGTAGTCGGATGGGTTTTGCATGGCGGCCGGGAAATCACCGATATTCCCCCCGTTGGAGAGGATTACGGGTAATAGCATCAAAAGCAACGGAAAAGCAGCCATTTGTGCTACGAAAAATACCAATACGGCCATTAGAATATAGCGGCCGATACTGTTTTTGCCTTGTAAGGATCGTTCTAAATGTTTCATTTTGATATGTTTAAAAGATTATTTATTTATTACAATTATTCATCATCTCGCCACTCCATGATATCTCCCGGTTGGCAGTTCAGCTCCTTGCAGATGGCTTCCAACGTACTGAAACGGATGGCTTTGGCTTTCCCCGTCTTCAGGATCGAAAGATTGGCCGGAGTGATTCCCACCCGCTCCGATAATTCGTTCAGGGAGATCTTTTTCTTGGCCATCTCTACGTCTAAATTTATAATAATTGGCATACGTTGGTTCTAAATAGTGAGGTCTTGTTCTTCTTTTATCGCGATGGCCCGTTTCATGACAATCGCGATAATCAATGCTATGACACCAAACAGTAACATCTCATTTGAAAACTCAGGGAATGCTATTTTATACTTCTCCAGATCTATCACCGTTTTTGCCTGGATATAGTTGTATAGTTGGAATAGTAGCATATAGGCATATACGATAATACAGAAAATACCAATTCTTTCAATTCTTACTACGTTTTCTTGGGTGAAAACATCGTTTCGGTACAAAGCAAAAATCAACTTGTAAAAAAGAATTGGGATAAATATTAAAAGAATCAGGATCGGAAAAGAGCCAAGCATCAGGAACATCAGAAAAAGAATACTCCATAAACTCGGGCTTTCTTTGAATTGATAGAAAACATCGATATTCTTAATCCTGGCGGGAATGATTTCATGGGTTGCGGTATTCAAAATGGAATCAGGATAATAATTCTTTTTGTCTTTTAATTTCAGTTTTAAAAAATATCCTTCATGATCGAAACCACCGTATCTGTCTTCATTCATTGTTGATTGAAATCCATCTTTCGCCCCTTGTATGCCTCCTTCTATGCCATCAACTATAGACGGTATTAAAATCAGTAAATAGATGATCCCTGCAAGGATACAAAGAATTGCAAGTGAATTTTTAGCTGAAACCCGTTTCATATCCGGTATGTTTTAAAAGATTGATACGGCAAAGATAAATAAAAGTTTCGTCAAAACAATAATTATTTATTGTTTATCGATAATTTATTATTGTGAAATGGTAAAACGATTTTTGGATATGAAATATAAACTAACGGGTCATTTGTTTTTATTCATCATTTTCCTTGCATGGCTGTGGCGTCGGCCATACAGGAAGTAAATGACCATGCCGATAGCCATCCATCCTATCAGCCTTATCCATGCATCGATGGGGAGCGAGGCCATCAGCGCGAGGCAGCATATTGCCCCCAGGATGGGTACAAAGGGAACCCATGGCGTTTTGAAAGCACGAGGCGCATCAGGTTCCCTTTTGCGTAAAATGATGATGCCCACACATACAATAATGAAAGCCAGTAGTGTCCCGATGGAAACCATGTGCCCGAGCAGTTCGATGGGAAATAGTCCGGACATGATCCCGGCAAGGATCCCGATAATGATTGTGGTGATATGTGGTGTCTTGTATCTTGGGTGTGTCTTGGATAGATTTTCCCATAACAGGCCGTCCTTTGCCATTGTGTAGAATATGCGCGATTGTCCGAGCAATAAAACCAATACGACCGAGCTTAATCCGGCAATCGCGCCGACTTTGATAACGGGTCGAAGCCAGAACAATCCTTGTCCCGCATTATCAATCGCTACGGCAATAGGCGCGGCCACATTCAACTCCTTGTAGTTGACAATGCCGGTGAGTACCAATCCCACTGCGATGTATAAAATTGTGCATATCAACAGTGTCCCGAGTATTCCTTTTGGCATATCCCGCTTTGGGTTGATTGCTTCCTGAGAGGTGGTGGAGACAGCATCGAACCCCACGTAAGCGAAGAAGACCACGGCGGCACCGGCCAGTATGCCGGACCAGCCGAACTCTCCCCAGGTACCCGTGTTTTCAGGGATGAAAGGCTGCCAGTTCTCCGTGTTGATATAGGATATTCCGAAACCGATGAACAGTAAAATGACAATCACCTTTATCAATACAATGATGTTGTTGAATTTGGCCGATTCTTTGATGCCGATGACTAAGAGTGTTGTTGTGATGGCAATGATAAACACCGCAGGGAAATTGATGATGGCGCCGGTCGTATACCATCCGTCCGGGCCGTATTTGAACGGACTGTCACAGAGTGTGGATGGTAAATGAATTCCGAAATCGGCCAAAAAACTGACTACATATCCCGACCAGCCCACTGCTACAGCCGAGGCGCCAAAAAGATACTCCAGGATCAGGTCCCATCCAATGATCCATGCCACGAATTCACCCATAGTGGCATAACCGTAGGTATATGCGCTTCCTGAAATAGGAATCATGGAGGCGAATTCGGCATAACAAAGCCCGGCCAAGAGGCATCCAAATGCTGAAAGGATAAACGCGATGGATATGGCAGGTCCTGCATGTATGGCCGCCGCTGTGCCGGTCAATACGAAAATACCGGCGCCTATTACCGCTCCCACGCCTAACATGACCAAATTCGTGGCAGTTAAATGTCGTTTCAGTTGATTATTAGAGCCCTCTGCCTCGTGTTGAAGCTGGGTGATATTTTTTTTTACAAAGAGACCTGTATGCATAAGTGATCCGGTTTGATGAGAGACGTTAAAACGATCTTGTGTGATAATGATTATCATGCTCGTTTCAAATGTTTCTATAATTCGCAAAAATAATATTTTTTTGATGTTTTATTGCTGTGGATAGTGTAAAATTGAAAATAATATGTAGGTTTATGATAACATTTATTCAATTCATTCGGATTTTATCGTTTTTCCATGCTCTTTGCTTATCTTTGTGGCTTAAAACTTCTATTTTTGAACTGACGCCATCTGTCGGCGTTCCAACCCGGTTATACGATATGCACGAAAAAATTATCATCCTCGATTTCGGTTCACAAACTACGCAACTGATCGGTCGCCGCGTGAGAGAATTGAACACTTACTGCGAAATAGTACCCTACAATAAATTTCCTTTTGGCGATGAATCGGTAAAGGGAGTAATCCTCTCCGGAAGTCCTTTCTCGGTGAATGATGCCGAAGCTTTCAAAACCGATTTAAGCGAGATTCGCAGTCTGTACCCGGTCCTGGGAATCTGCTATGGAGCGCAGTTGATGGCGCAACTGGCAGGAGGAGTAGTGGAGAAAAGTGATAGCCGTGAATACGGGCGTGCCTGTTTGAGTGTGGCTGATAAAAATGACCCTCTACTGGGATTTATTACGCAGGAGAGCCAGGTATGGATGTCGCATGGTGATACGATAGTTCGTATACCGGACAATTTCAGGGTGGTTGCTTCTACAAACGATGTTGCTTTGGCTGCTTATAAAGTCGACAATGAAAAAACCTGGGGGGTGCAGTTTCACCCCGAGGTGTTCCATACCGACCGTGGTACTGAAATATTGAACAATTTTCTTACTGTTTGTGGTATAAAGAAAGATTGGACACCGGCCTCTTTCATAGAGACTACCGTGCAGGAATTGAAAGGACAATTGGGTGATGACAAGGTGATCCTCGCCCTTTCGGGTGGAGTGGATTCATCGGTTACAGCCGTATTGCTCAATAAAGCTATTGGCAAGAACCTTACCTGTATTTTTGTAGACCACGGGCTTTTGCGTAAGAATGAATTCGAGACCGTCCTTGAAAACTACGAACATCTGGGGCTGAATGTAATTGGGGTGGACGCAAAAGAATATTTCTACAAAGAATTGGCCGGCGTAACCGATCCTGAGCGTAAACGCAAGATCATCGGAAAAGGTTTTATCGATGTGTTCGACAGGGAGGCCCATAAGCTGGAAAATATCAAATGGCTGGCGCAGGGTACCATCTATCCTGATATCATAGAATCACTCTCTATTACCGGTGTCACTATTAAAAGTCACCATAATGTAGGAGGATTGCCCGAAAAAATGCATCTGAAATTGTGTGAGCCGTTGAAACTTTTGTTCAAGGATGAGGTGCGGAAAATTGGATTGGAATTGGGGATGCAGCCCCACCTTATTCATCGCCATCCGTTCCCCGGGCCGGGATTGGGTATCCGTATCCTGGGAGATATTACTCCTGAAAAAGTGCGAATAGCACAGGATGCCGACGATATATTTATTTCAAATCTCCGCTCAGTCGGATTGTACGACAAGGTTTGGCAGGCCGGTGCTATTTTGTTGCCGGTACGGTCGGTTGGTGTGATGGGTGATGAGCGTACCTATGAGAATACGGTCGCATTGCGTGCCGTGACATCCACGGATGCCATGACAGCCGATTGGGCACATCTGCCTTATGAATTTCTGGCAAAAGTGTCGAACGAAATCATTAACAAGGTGAAAGGGGTTAATCGTGTTGTGTACGATATCTCATCGAAACCCCCTGCTACGATTGAGTGGGAATAGTCTTTTAACGTTTCAGCTCCGGGTAGGCAATACGTGAATGATACATTGTGACCAGTTTTTCCACAAAGACATCTTTCACTGTTTGTATATCCTTGAAAGTGATAGGAGCCGATTTAAAATAACCTTCAGCCACCTGGGCGTCTATAATTTTGTCGACCAGATTGCGAAGTGACTCTTCCGTATATTCGGGAAGGCTGCGCGACGAAGCTTCCACCGAATCGGCCATCATCATAATGGCCGTTTCTTTTGAAAACGGATTGGGACCGGGATAACGGAAATCGGCTTCATTCGCCTCTTTGCCGGGATTGGCATTTTTCCAGGAGATATAAAAATATTTGGGCATACTTGTCCCATGGTGGGTCTCGATAAAGTCGATGATTTGCTGTGGGACATTGTACTTTTGCGCGATCTTTACTCCATCCTTCACATGGTTGATAATAATACGGGCGCTCTCTTCGAAAGGTAGTCCTGCATGCGGATTCATACCCGGCGCCTGATTTTCTGTAAAGAAAGCTGGATTCGCCATTTTCCCGATGTCGTGGTATAACGCTCCTGTCCTTATCAATGAGGCATTTGCCCCTAATTTTGCCGCAGCAGCCATGGCCAGGTTAGATACCTGTAATGAATGCTGAAAAGTACCCGGCGCTTTTTCAGAAAGTTCTTTCAACAGCGGTTTATTAATGTTGGAAAGTTCCACCAATGACACACCGGAAATAAAACCGAATGACTTTTCTACCATGTAAACCAGTGAATAGGAGAACATGATAAAGATAAAATTAATAAGGAAGTAGACAAATACTACCCCATTGATCTCTTTCACATTTCCTTCCTGGTATAATTCCAGTCCGATATACACTACAATATAAGTGAGCAGGATGAAAAAAGAGCTTTTGATTAACTGGGAACGTTCCGACAATTCCTTCAACATAAATATGGATACCATGGCTACCGCGATCTGGATAACGATGAATTCGAAGGGAAACGGTACCATGAGCGAACTCATGATAATAGTGGTAAGGCTGGCAAACAATGCCGTGCGTGAGTCTATAAAAGTGCGGATAAGAATGGTGACGATTGCGTAAGGGATGATATAAATGCTAAACAGTTCAAGTCTGACCGTAATGGCTGTGAGCAGGACAAAAAAAGCTACCAACAATACCATGAAAACCACATGTTTCCGGTTCCGGTATTCTGCCGGTCGAAAATAGAGGAGGTAAGTATAGAATGAACTCAACATGAACAGTATGAGCATAAACTGTCCCACCAACATCCAGTTATTCCTGGTTGTACCTCCGCTTCGCTCTTCTGTTACGCGTTTCAAGGAAGAGAGTATGTTATATGTCTGAGAATCGACAATCTCACCCTGGTCAATGATACGTTGCCCTCTTTGCACCATACCGCGGCTTATGTCGACCTGTTGAATAAATTCATTCTGGGCCTTTTCCGAGGTGGCAGCATCATATAATACATTTTCGTGGATATATTCATTGATATTGGCGGCTTTGAGGATATTGGCGTCAATACGCGAGGGAACATCATTCAGTACTTTCTCATAGGCAGAGCGGATAGTTAAGAATGTTTCTACCTTTCTGGACTCAGCCACATTCCCTTTTTTTATTCGTAATGTTTGGGTGCTCGATTTATAGATCCGGTCATAATCTTCCGAACGCATAATGCCTTTATCATATATCTCTTTTAATTTGTTGCGGATATAGAGTTTGTATTCGGGTGCAAGTTCTATCAGTTTAGGTTTTAAGTTAGCATCCGCGTCAAACTCGGCGAGTTCATTCTGTAGAGTCTCTTCATCCACCACAAAATAAGGCTCATAAAATTCCAGGATACTATCCTGCTCGGCTTTCAGTTGTGCTACAGGTTTATACACGGGGAAATCGAACGGTGCAGTGAGTAGCCCGTATTGCCATGGCCGACCTTCGTTGAAATTATACTTGAAACTTCCCTGACGAGGGAAAAAGTAGGTGATAAAAAGTGCGGCAATAATAAAGACCAACGGGACGAATATTTTTGTCTTGATTCTTATTCTCTTTTTTTTCGTTTGCATAGTCTTTTATGTATGGTATTTTTATTTTTAGAGAACATCTGACCTCAATGAATTGTTTTATTTTCCAGATTATATATAAAAGAAAAAAGTGAGTATCTGTTCGCTGTGGCAAAGTTAAAGTAAATTTATTTGTTTTGAAATAGTTCTCTATGGAGTTGAACATAATGTTTCTATAGTTGAATGAAAAGAATTACTTTTGCGGCGTGAATTGGGTATGATGGCATTCATATTGATAAAGTGATGAAGATCAAACAAAAAAAAGTACTGGTTGATTTATCCGAATTAAAAAATATTTACTGTGGTTTGGGACAGGTTGCATTATCCTATGGTAACTATTTTGAGAAAAATTACAAAAAGAGTGATTCCGGTTATTCTTTAACATTCCTGATGCCTAAAAAGATGTTTGGCTTATTTGGTGATGAAGTGCATTATATTAACTCTTCAAACTGGCTTAGAAAACACTGCCGCTATCTGTTTCCCATATTTGATGTTTGGCATGCCGTGCATCAGTTGAGTCGATTTAAACCCGCCTACTCCCATACAAAACTTATACTTACGATTCATGACCTGAACTATCTCTATGAAACAACTGGAGAGCAACTGAAGAGGAAACACCGTCGGCTGCAACGAAAAGTCAATCGTGCGGACAAAGTTATTTGTATCTCGGAATTTACAAAACAGGAAACGGAAAAGAATCTCATATTGAACGGTAAATTGTGTGATGTCATATACAACGGCGTAGACAACATTGCCCGGAAACCAGCATTAAAACCCGGTAGGGAAATCAAAGAACCATTTTTTCTGTCGATTGGGGTAATAAGAAAGAAGAAAAACTTCCATGTTTTACTTGATATGATGAAACTCATTCCGGATAAATATCTTTATATAGCGGGTAGTGATGGTGACAAGGATGGGTATGACACAATGATAAAACATCGTATAGAAACAGAAGGTATACGTAACGTGGTTCTCCTGGGAGTGGTTCCGGAGGCAGAAAAGGTTTGGCTCTATGCCCATTGTGAAGCATTTCTGTTCCCTTCCCTGTTTGAAGGATTTGGTCTGCCTGTCATTGAGGCCATGCAATTTGGCAAACCTGTCTTTTCATCCCGGGAAACCAGCCTGAAAGAAATAGGGGGGAAATTTGCCTATTTTTGGAAAAACTTCGATCCTCATGAGATGAAACAGTTGATCGATGAAAATCTGGACAAATTTTATCAGGACAAGGATTTAGCAGAGAAAGAAAAAGAATATGCCCATTCATTTTCGTACGAAAAGCATTTTGAGGCTTATGAAAAACTGTACACTACAATTTGATACTGATCTGGTTTATCTGTGGGTTGACGGGAATGACGCGGAATGGGTTGCCCGAAAAAACCGGTTTTTAGGAAAAAATGTGGATTTGAATACGGAAGCTACAACGATAGCACGTAATGCCAATAATGATGAGCTGAAATATTCACTGCGATCGACAGAGATGTATGTCCCGTGGATTCGCAGGATATTTATCGTTACGGACGAACAAAGACCAGACTGGTTGGGTCCGGGGAATGAAAAAATCAAAATTGTAGATATACGTGAACTTATTCCGGCTGAAGCTTTGCCTTGTTATAATTCGGTGGTGATAGAACATTTTTTGTATAAAATTCCGGAACTATCGGAACATTTTCTGTACGCTAACGACGATATGTTCTTCAATAAACCTCTTTCCCCTGGTTTCTTTTTCACTGAGGAAGGATTTCCTATTGTCCGTTTGCAAAGATACTTTTTGGGTAAATGGATAAACAAGATAAAAAAGAAGTTTTCCCTACATACCAATATCTACCGCAAGACGATACATCATTCGGCCCTATTGATAGAAGAAAAATTTGGGACCTATTTTTCCGCGATGCCCCATCATAATGTGGATGCTTACCTTAAATCGGATTATCGGAATGCTGCTGAAAAAGATTTTAAAGAAGAGATTTCGCAAACCATAACCCATCATGTGAGGAGTGAAAATGATATCCAGCGAATTATTTACCTTTACTATGCTTTATCCGTAAAGCGGGGCAGACTGCGTTACGTGGGAAGGAGCGAGTCGTGCAGGATAAGATTGCATAAACCCGATTTTATTTCTTATATCAACAGGTACCATCCGGCGCTTTTTTGTCTGAATGACAGTCATCACGCTACTGATGAAGACAGAGCCAGGGTGAAGCCGTTCCTAAACACACTTTTCCCTGATAAGTCCTCCTTTGAATTATAGGGGTATGGAGCAAAAGACAAATGCTGGAATATTGAAGTTGCTTACAATTCGAAAGCTGACTTTTCCGGTAAAATAGATCCAAAAGCTTTCTCTATCTCCTGCATCACCTGGGTATAGTTCCTGATATGGGCATTATCATTGAGGCAGATCAATTTGTAGTTTTGGTCATAGATGGCTTTTATCGCTTTTTTTGACCGCAGTACGAGCGGAAACATTTTTGTATTCTGGTAGGTGTTGTAGGGGTTAAAGTTTGAACAGCAAATCTGCCAGGTACGGAACAATTCCTGGGTGTAATCTTCAGGACTGCGAAAACGGTTGGCGGATACCGCTGTCAGTTTGTCCCCGGCATAATTCCAGACTTCCTCAAAGGCCGATTTCAAATAGGGTTGCGCGTTATGTGGCGTGACAAGCGTCACAAATTTTCCATAAGGCTTCAGTAATCGTGTCAGATTGGCTTTCTTGCCATAAGAAGGATGAAACCATTTATCATGGTCCCGTGCCATTACCTCGCGTTTGTCAAACTTTTCATTGATAATCCTGATATTGTTTTTCAGGCACTTGGCCCATAATCCCGTGCCAAAGTTTTGCCGGAAAGCAGCAATATCATTAGGTAGTCCATTGGTGAAAAACCGATCTTCTTCAGTATGGTTTGTGATAAAGAAGTCATCATTGAAATAGACAAAATGATCTGTCATCCCGGGGATTTTGTGAAGATAGATCTCTATCAGTGAAGAGTTGAATACGGGTAGGAATTTTGTGGGGATATAATCACTATGGTTTATCAGGGCCAATTTGGGGTGATCGGGATTGAGCCATTCCGGTTTTTGGCCGCAAGTGACGAAATATATTTTCCTCACCCATGGTGCGAATTTCTCTACTCCCCTGAACCAATACTTCAAAAAGCCGTAATCCCGGAAACGGGCGACCGAAACTTCATTCTTCGAGTCGTCAATCTTGCCGGAATATTTTGCAAAATCGGCTCTCCATTTCGGGTCGTCCATATCAACCCAGGTGATCACAAAATCAATATCCATTGCTGTTATACGGAGTTGATGGTTACTTTCTACGGCAGGGTGGATATTGCCTGCTGTATACGGCGCAGCGTTTCCTCTTTACCGATTACTTCGGTAATGTCGAACATGTGCGGCCCTTTTCCGGCACCGACGATGGCCAACCGGAATGCGTTCATAACATTTCCGGTATGGTATTGGTTCTGTTGGATCCAATCCATTACAGTTTTTTCCTGGTTTGCTGCGGAAAAGTCGTCCATCCCCTCAAGCAGTTCGGTTAATTGTTGCATCTGTCCGGGAGTCTCTTCTTTCCAGCGTTTATTGACCGTTTTTTCATCATAAGTCGTGGGGGCAATGAAGAAGAAATACGACTGATCCCATAGTTCACTGATAAAATGGACACGCTCTTTTACCAAACCGACCGCCTTCTCTACTTTTGCAGTGGAGGCTGAGATCCCTTTTTCCTGTAAAACCGGCATAAATTGTTTCGCAAGATCAGTGTCGGACATTTCGAGGATATATTGGTGATTATACCATTTGGCTTTTTCCACATCGAACTTGGCGCCGCTCTTACTGCATCTGTCGAAAGAAAATGCCTGCACCAGTTCACTTAGTGAGAATATTTCCTGCTCCGTCCCCGGATTCCATCCTAAGAAAGCAAGGAAATTGATGACAGCTTCCGGCAGATAACCACTTTCCCGATAACCGGATGAGACCTCGCCGGTTTTGGGGTCGCTCCATTGTAATGGAAACACCGGAAATCCAAGGCGGTCGCCATCACGTTTGCTCAGCTTGCCGTTCCCTTCCGGTTTGAGCAGGAGCGGCAGATGGGCAAATTGCGGCATATCTTCTTCCCATCCCAGGCTCCGGTATAGCCATACATGCAGCGGTGCGGAAGGGAGCCACTCTTCCCCACGGATCACATGGGTGATCTCCATCAGGTGGTCGTCCACCACATTGGCCAGATGGTAGGTGGGCAACTCATCGGCCGATTTATAGATCACCTTGTCGTCGAGCACTGAAGAATTGATAACCACCTTTCCCCGGATCATGTCATCGACAACGATCTCTTGTTCGGGGTCTATTTTGATCCGGATAACATATTGTGTGCCGGATTTTATTAAAGAGTCTGTTTCTTCTGCCGGCAAGGTAAGAGAGTTACGCATCTTATCTCTGGTGGAAGCGTCGTACTGGAAATTAGCAGTTTCCGCCCTTTGGATTTCCAGTTCTTCCGGCGTGTCGAACGCAATGTAAGCTGCTCCCTTGTCGAGCAAAGCATTGACATATTGTTTGTAGATTTCCCTTCGCTGCGATTGTTTATAAGGCCCGTAGTTCCCTCCTTTCAGGGGGCTTTCATCGAATGGTAGTCCCAGCCAGTCAAATGCCTCCTGGATATATTCCTCTGCGCCCGGTACAAATCTTGAGGAATCGGTGTCTTCAATCCGGAGGATAAAATCACCGCCCTGTTGTTTGGCAAAGAGATAATTGTAGAGTGCCGTACGTACTCCACCGATATGCAGCGGTCCCGTAGGGCTGGGGGCAAAGCGTACCCTTATCTTGTGATGCGTCATAGTCCTGTTATTCATTCGGCTACAAAAGTATGAAAAAATAGTTGGATTCATTCCCTTGACCATGGGGAATTATCAATTGAGAAGTTTTTGATCAGGTAAAGTCTCGTTTCGTTGCCCAGATTGAACAGCAGATCGATAATACTCAGGTTGGGGATAAAACCCAGTTTTTCAGCGAAGACCTGATAGTAAGCTGGCATGTCAGTTCCGGATGGCTTTTTGGGATCTATTGATTCGCGCAGGTCGATAGTGTTGTAATCAGGCTCCCCTATAAATTCCGGAGTATAATCAACAGGTGTTTCCATGTCGAGAGATTTACATATCAACTGGCGTAACTGCTCATTGAAATCATGGAGGAATATGAATTTTTTCTCATAAAACGGTCGGAAATCCTCTTCGAAATATTGAAAGAATGGCGTGGAGTTATATGCCGAAACGATGGCGTTCCAATGCAAATGCCTCCATTCGCCATGTTCCGCAATGCGAATGTCTTTCATCCGGCTTTTCCCCTTTTCGGGTTTCTCCACCGGGACACTCAAGGGGAGCGGTCCGTTTGCGCCGGCAATCATACATCGATTGCGATAGGACTGTTTCCGGTAATTCTCATTCACTTCGACAAACGCTCTTTCAGCATGAAAAAGAGCCGCATAATATTCCACCGGCGCCAGGTATAGAGACGACAAAAGTATCATCATCACTTCAACTAATCATCACATTATCACTACTTTCCGACAAATCGGGGCAACTTGTCCCGATTTGTCGGGATCAATTTATGCCGGTATCTTGGCGCTGCGGAACAACCTTTTCCACCTTATCTTGCCATTGAACCAGTTATTGTCTTTTTCCAGTGACAACCAGATAAGCATGGGTTGACCCACGATATGGTCTTCAGGAACAAATCCCCATACCCGGGAATCGGCAGAGTTATGGCGGTTGTCTCCCATCATAAAATAATAATCGAATTGGAAGGTATAAGAGTCGGCTACCTGTCCGTTAATATATACTTTGCCATCGCTATAAGCAAAGTCGTTTCCTTCATAATTCTTGATGCAGCGCTCGTAAGCAGCTACCTTGAAATCAGTATCACTGTCGAAATGGATGGTGGCACCTTTCTTAGGTATCCACAACGGCCCAAAAGTGTCACGGGTCCATCCTGTCTCATAGTTGAGCGGATAGTAGTAAGCCTGTCCCGGTTGTTCTTTTTCTTTTATTACATCCCAGACAAAAGGTTTGGCTTTCAATTGTTCTACCATCCCATCAGTGAGAGGGATATTGAAATAAACCCTTCCGTTATTGCCATTGCGGGGATACAGTCTATTCCAGGCCATACTCAGACTATCTGCGCCCGTCAGATCCTGCGAGTGGATAACTATCTGCCCGTAAGCGTCCATCCTCATATAATCGTCTTTGCTGATACCTAAATCCTTGAAAACGTCCGGAGAAATAATAGTCCCGTCGGTATGGATCATATATTTGTGCTGAGAGAGACGGGGATTGGGCAGGAGGGTTCCGTCAATGTATACGGCATCGTCTTTCAATTCAATGGTTTCCCCCGGAAGACCGATACACCGTTTTACATAGTTCTCGCGCCGGTCTACCGGACGATAGACAATCTCTCCGTAGGTGCGTTTGTCTGACCGTACACCCGCACTTCCGTTTGGATTATCTTTCGAAAGAAGATAGAAATCTGTTGACTGCTGATTCAGGGCAACGGTATCGCCGGTTGGGAAGTTGAACACTACAATATCGTTCCTTTTCACTTGGCCAAACCCCTTTAACCGCCTGTATTTCCATTGTGGCCTGTCGATATACGACTTTCCTCCAATTACCGGCATAGTATGTTGTGCCAGAGGAAACGACAACGGTGTGATAGGTGCACGGGGACCATAGCTCAGTTTGCTTACGGCCAGGAAATCGCCCACCAGCAACGATTTTTCAAGCGATGAAGTGGGAATCTGGTAATTCTGAAAAAAGAAGGTATTGATGAAATAGACGGCGATCAACGCGAACACGATGGCATCCACCCATTCCATCGTTTTTCTGAAAGTGTTGTTTTTTGACTGCTTCCAGAACGACCAAGGCACGAATTTGGTGATATAAATATCAAAGAATAGCAGGATAAAAAGCAATATCCACGGGGAACCGACCCATAATGAGAATAGTATGGTAGCCACCACCCATACGGCAAACCATACCCATTGCCGGCGTGAAGCATTTGAAAGTCTTGTGCCCAAACTGGGTTGAGACGTTGCGGTTTTTTTAGTTTGTTGATTTTGAGAGGGTTTTTTGCTCATTTTGTTTGAATTTCATTAATCATTTTGTCCGGATTTTTCTTGTATCGAATACATTCACTATCACGATCCGCTTGGTCTCCTGATTGATATAATAAATGATTTTATAATTTGTTGAAAGTAAATGCCTAAACTCTTGATTTATATCTATTAAAATTAATGGGAGAAATCCAGCAAATCCTCCATAGTGAGAAATCCATTCTTTCCTTTGGTGAATTCTGCTGCGAGTACGGCGCCGAGGGCGAATCCTTTCCGGTTTTTTGCATCGTGTGTGATACGGATAGTATCGGCGTCAGACTCATAAATTACCGAATGGATGCCCGGTACTTCTCCTTCCCGGAAAGCATCGATACGGAGTGTGTCATCATCCGTGGCATCTTTACCCAAAGCCCATCCCTTTTTCCTGCCGATGTTCGTAAGGATATCTTCTGCCAGGGTAATGGCTGTACCACTGGGCGCATCCAACTTGTGGATATGGTGAGTCTCTTCCATACGTACGTCATAGCCGGGATACCGATTCATCAGTCCCGCAAGATAATTGTTCAACGCAAAGAAAATATTGACTCCCAGGCTGAAGTTGGAGGCATAAAAAAATGTTTTGCCGTTATTCCCGCATGCCTCTTTAATTTCATCAAGGTGCGCAAGCCATCCCGTTGTTCCCGACACCACCGGTATTCCGGCAGCAAACGCTTGCCTGTAATTCCGCAAAGCACTTTCGGGAGAAGTGAATTCAATCGCAACATCTGCACTTTTGAATGCGGAGGAATTGAATTTGTCTTCTTCGTTCAAATCGATGATACATATAATTTCGTGGCCTCTTTCACGGGCAATCTTCTCTATCTCATGCCCCATTTTTCCGTAACCGATAAGCGCTATCTTCATTTTGTCCTTTTAGTTATGATAGACAAAAATACAAAATTAATGCATATATCCTGTCGTCGGTGATGACAGATTAATTTTTTTTGCGAGTTGCTTTACCGCCGAACGGTCGATTTTACCATTTCCCGTTTGCGGAATGGCTTCTACAACGTAGATAAGCAGTGGTTGCTGATGGCGCGGAAGGAGCTGTCTGATAGTTTTTTCCACGTAAACCGGATCATCCGGTTGTTCTATCAGGAGGACAATGGCTTCTCCTAATTTAGGATGGGGAATGGAGGTAATTGCAAAATTCCCTGTAATAAAAGGGTGTAAAACATGCTCTACCTCCTCTATCTGTATTTTGATCCCCCCGGAATTGATCACGTTGTCGATTCTCCCGATAATGCGGAAACTGCCATCCGTGCGGAGTTCGGCAATATCGTTCGTCAGGAGTGGCTGGTCGGCGATCAGGGGAGCATTTATTATTAACCTATTGTCTTCGGATAATGCCACTTCAACAGTTGGAAAAGGAGTATAATAACTGCTGACACCGGTTCCGCTGATGCTGCGAAGCGCAATATGTGAAAGGGTTTCGGTCATTCCATAGGTGGAGTAGATGGAGTTTGGAAATTCTCTCAATGCTGCATCAAGGGTTTCGTCAATAGCTCCACCACCAATGATAAGGTGTTTGATTTGGGATAGCCGTTGTTTCTCTTTTTCTGCTTGAAGGGAATTATACACCTGTAAGGGCACCATAGCAGCGAAATCAAACGGGATATCTGTCCGGATAAGCGGGTGTCCGTCCGGTTCCACAGGATGTATATCCAGTCCGGCATATAGCGCACGTACAACCATCATCTTGCCGGCAATATACTCTAAAGGCAAGCAAAGCAGAGCCTTATCGCCCTTTTTCAGATGAAAGAAATCGCAGGTGCCTTTGGCGCTTTGCAGCATCTGTTCTTTACGCACGATGATTTCTTTGGGCGTCCCGGTTGATCCGGAAGTATGCAGGCAGAAAGTAGCAGAGTCGGAGAACCATTCTCTCAGGAACAGGTATAATTGGCGATGAAAAGGGGATTTTCCGGCAAAGTCCGTTTCACTCTCTCCCGTAAAATCTGCAGGAGTGTACATTTTGCCTTCGATGTCAATTTTTCTCCCCGGTCCTCCAGACCCCCAGTCTCCCAGTCTCCCAGTCTCCCGATCTCTCAGTCCCCCAGTCCCCGTCTCCTCCGTGAACCACAATCGTTCTCCCCTGATCTCTAAAGGCACCGGGATATTGTTAGTATATAAGGTGCCGGTACCCAATCCTTGGGGCAACGGGTTATTGAATGTAGCGCACCATTGGGCAATACTATTGAGTCCTATATTCGATTCTAATGCCGAGGTGATCCACCATCCTATATTCATTTCGCCGGCCAGTTCAATCCACCCGGTGCAGCCGGCTATGCCTCCATGAAGGGATGGTTTTAATATAATATATTGTGGATGAATCGTTTCCAGTAATTTTCTCTTTTCGGCAGGATCATTGACGCCTATCAACTCTTCATCCAGTGCGATGGGTAGTGGAGTGGAGGCACATAATCCGGCCATCTTCTGCCATTGGCCCGCTGGAATAGGTTGTTCAATGGAATGTATGCCGAGTTCGGCCAATTGATGGAGTTTGGCAATCACGTTATTGAAATTGAAGTTGCCGTTGGCATCCACACGCAGGATAACTTCCTGCGATGTGTAACGACTGCGGATAAAGCGTAGCAGGTCGAGCTCCCGGTCGAAGTCGATCGCTCCGATTTTGAGTTTAATACAGTGGAATCCTCTTGACAGCAAGGATTGTATCTGTTCCATCATTGCGGCATGATCTCCCATCCAGACAAGCCCGTTGATGGTAATCCCTTGCTCTCCTTTGCTGAACGGGGTGTCCCATAATTGCCATGACCGCCGTTGATAATGCTGCATGGCTGTTTCCAGCCCGAAAAGAATGGATGGATAGTTACGGATTAATTCCGGATCGACCTGTTGTTTTTCTTCTGTCATTTTACAGAGAGCAGCCAGTGTTTCGGCGTAATCCCGGGTATAATCACAACTGAGGTCGTGGAGCGGTGCACATTCGCCTATTCCGTAATGGGACTCGTCCTTTGTATCCCGGAAAACGACATACCACACCCTGTGGTTAGTGTAAACCCCTCTCGAGGTTCCTGCCGGCCGTTTGAACTGCAGATTATAAGGGATGATTTCTATCCGGAACATGTGTTTGAATTGTTGAATTGTTTGAAATTAGAAGTCTGAAGTTAAGAAGTTGAGAAGTGATTTCAATATGCCAATAAGAACAATGTGAATAATATGCTAATAATTTAATTGGCACATCGACACAAATAAATTAGCACATTAACTTAGTCTTGGTTCTTTTCAAGGCAGTTTGGGGAATTGCCTGAAATCGGGTTTCCGTTTTTCGAGGAACGCCTGTTTTCCTTCCTGTGCTTCCTCCGTGAGATAATAAAGCATCGTCGCATCCCCGGCCAACTCCTGTATGCCTGCCTGGCCGTCGAGTTCGGCGTTCAGTCCGGCTTTGATCATGCGGAGTGCCAGGGGGCTGTGTTGCATCATCGTCTCGGCCCATTCTACCACTTCGTCCTCCAGCTTGTCGAACGGTACCACTTTGTTCACCAGCCCCATCCCGAGCGCTTCCTGTGCGTTGTACTGACGGCAGAGGACCCATATTTCGCGGGCTTTCTTCTGCCCCACGATGCGGGCAAGGTAAGAGGAGCCGAAGCCGGCATCGAAGCTTCCTACACGTGGCCCGGTCTGGCCAAAGATGGCATTCTCTGACGCGATCGATAAGTCGCAGACCACATGCAATACATGTCCTCCGCCGATAGCATAGCCGTTGACCATCGCAATTACCGGTTTGGGTATCGACCGGATTTGCTTCTGCACGTCGAGCACACTGAGGCGTGGTATACCCTCCTTATCGATATAGCCTCCTTTTCCTTTCACATTCTGATCGCCTCCCGAACAAAAGGCTTTGTCGCCTGCCCCGGTGATAACGACCACACTGATATCCGAATCTTCACGGCAGATGCGTAAGGCGTCGCTCATTTCACCTGTGGTGGTGGGGGTAAAGGCATTACGGTAGCGGGGGCGGTTGATGGTGATCCGTGCGATCCCGTTATAAAGGTCGAAAAGAATATCTTCGTATTCCTTGATGGTTGTCCATTCTCTGTTTGCCATAATTTGTATATTTGAATTTTGTATAACTATCAATTTAACTTGAAAATATTTTTTTGCTGATGATAGTATGATCGTATTTGTTCAGCGTTCTCTTCCATGGAAGTAAACACTTCCAATAAAACCGGCTTTTCGCTGCCTGTATCTGTAAACAGTGGCAGGTGCCGGTCTAATTCTTCCGCATTATGGGCGGAGAGATAGAGGAATCCCTGTTGTTCCGCCCATGCCTTTGCTTCAGTGGTATGGGTAGCTGCAATGTATTCATGCAACACCTCCGACTTGTTCAACCCCGGAAGAATACCGAATATCTCTCCACCACCGTTATTGTTCAGGAGGATACGCAGATTCTGACTTCTGTAATTATTCCAAAGTCCATTCATGTCGTAGAAAAAACTTAAATCCCCGATCAGCAGAAAAGAGAGTTGATCTGATGCGGCTGCATATCCGACCGCTGTAGAGAGCGATCCTTCTATACCATTGGTTCCCCGGTTACAGAAAACTTTGACCGACGACGGAATATCAAACAACTGGGTTAAACGGAGACTGTTGCTGTTTCCTAATTGTAGTGATGCATTTTCCGGTAATGTCTGCATCAATGCACCGATTGCATAGAGGTCGGAAAAGGCTCCAGCCGGCTCGGAGACTGCTGCGCAGGCTTTGATCCATCGTTCGCGGAAATTTGCTGCTCCTCCTGGTTTTTCTGTTTCCTTGATATATTTAGCTCCATCAAACTCTTCCGGTTTTGAGGTTTTTTTATTTTCAATCAATTCATTTTCCCGACCAGACGAGAATTCTGTCAGATAATGCAGAAAGGTTTTATTATCGCTCCGGATAATATCGGTCACCCGTTGGAATGTATCTGTCACCTCGCCGTTGGGAGAAATACGCCAAAGTTCACTGATGTCGGCCCTGCGGATAAACTGCTTTAACCGTTTGGAGACGATGTGACCACCCATGGTAATGACCAGTTCGGGTGTCAGCTCCTCTCGCTCCTTATCCGATACTGCATATAGTATCGTGTCAAAGTTGGAAGTCTCTTTCATGGAAATATTGGACAGCTGCTCCGCCAATACCACTACTCCCAGTTTATTATGAAGTTTTTCCAGTAATTCGTTGAGACCATGGTTGGGGGGGAGTTGACCGACGATGATCATCCGTTTGGAATAGCTGGCGAATCGTTCTCCATATCCATCTTCCCGATGAATTACATACCCCGGGGAGGATTGCCGGATCACCCGTACGGAAGGAAGAGTAGGAGTATTAAATCCGAATAGAGGCTCACCTAAAGGAATATTTATATGTGCTGGCCCTTTCACACCGTTATCCAGGCTGAGTATGGCCTCATTGATCAACCGGTTGCAAAACCATTCTTCCTCATCATCTGCTATTTGGGGAAGTTGCACCGACTTGCGGGTAATTTCCCTGAACATGTGAGTTTGAGGAATGGTCTGTCCGTCCATTTGCCCGATCCATGCAGCAGGGCGATCGGCTGTGATCACTAACAGAGGTAACTCCTGATAAAAAGCTTCTGCTACAGCCGGACCAAGATTCAGTGCTGCTGTTCCCGATGTACAGCATACTGCTGCAGGTTTTCCGGTAGCTTGTATGACTCCCAGTGCAAAAAAACCGGCACTCCGTTCGTCCACCACACTATAACAGGTAAAGTCACTATCTGTGGCTACGGAATGGACAATTGGCGAGTTTCGTGAGCCGGGAGACAGTACGATATGTGTGATACCGTGCGCTTTGAGCAGCGCTACCAATTGTAAAACATTTCTTTTTTCCGAATACATGCTTTAATTACTAATTGCTAATTACCAATCGCTAATTCCCAGTTGTTTAATTCTCAACTCTTAACTCCTCTATCTGATATCCTATATTTTATCCCAGTATGTCTAACATG
>ERZ778021.501-NODE-501-length-70363-cov-7.181117_pt1 | contig 70363 bp, 67 predicted proteins | sample MGYA00375751_ERZ778021 | MGnify/ENA primary metagenome ERZ778021 (study PRJEB29350, sample SAMN05389814) | bioreactor metagenome | isolation source: Thiocyanate stock bioreactor | place: South Africa: University of Cape Town | collected 2013-08-29 ... | reverse complement strand
TTCTTTGCCGATAAGTTCAAAGATTTCTTTCAGCCTTTCTATCTGTTCCTCGGTTTCCCTGTGATGGTCTCGGATACTCTCCTTGAGCGATAGAGAGACGGCGGCGGCCTCCATCTTGTCAAGGCCTTTTAGAATTTCCTCTTCCGCGAAATAAATATCTTTCAATTCTTTCACGAAAAATTCTTTCAATTTTCCACTAAATTTTTCATTAAAACGAGTACTTTGTCGGTTTTTTGTAATATCTTTGCCATGCAATTGGCTACGCGCTGATTGATTAATTGAGTCCATAATAAATAATTTTTGGATTTTAACCGGAGTGTAGTTCTCGGCTGCACTCCGGTATCTAATTTATTAATTTGTTTAATACCTGAGTCGATTCAGATACAAGTATACAACTATTGATGAAAAGAATTTGTTTTTTATATTCTTCAAAATTGAGTTTTATTAATATGGGAGTCATCATTTTATAATTGATGAAAGGCGGTTCCTATATTGCCAGGTAATAGATTATATACTTCTGTAACTCACTTTCCCCGTTAATCTTATCTAACATCTCTTTTCGATTTAATATTCGGGATCGTATCCTGGTTCCTTTTTCGCTTCCTTATAAAGTTGGGCGTCCCCTTCCTGCTGATTGGGCACATCATCGGGAAGATCATCCGTTTCACCCTCTTCTTCCTCCATGTCTTCTTCGCTGTAGATGCCGGCATCATTGGCAGGCACATTGTTTTTTGGGGTGTCACTGCCAATATCCCCGGCACTTTTGTCGCGGTAGATGCTCCTGTCTTTTTCGGGCGCTGGATATTCGCTGTCCGAATCCCCCGCATGGAAGTCACTTCTTTTCGCCACTTGGTGCGGATCATTGATTTGTTCCTTTTCATTCGCTTTACCTTCCGATTTTTTAATGAGGCGTGATGTTTGCCGTTTTTTCGCTGTATCCAATCCCCCCGGCTCGTCTTTTACGGATGGATTGTTTGGATCCTTCTTTGCCGGAGCTTTCTGCAGTTGATCTTTTATGTTCATCGTCTGAAGTTTTACATACCGGGTTAAGTCCCCGTACATATATAAAACTATTGGGAGGTGGTTTTTGTTCTTTTGCACTCATTGGCCAATATCTGGTAGAGGTGATTGCCGATTTAAATTTGTAATAAAATATTTGTTATGCGAATATTTTATGCCTATATTTGCGAGACTAAAGACGATGAAGGATGAGAATCATATCGAAAAAAGTGCTACGGGACTTCTACGGTCAGTATCCCGATTCCGAAATACCCTTGGAAAGCTGGTACAAGACCGTGAAACATGCGCAATGGACATGTTTTGCCGATATAAAAGAGACGTTCAATTCCGTGGATTATGTAGGCAACAAGCGGTATGTATTCAACGTCAAGGGAAATGATTACCGGATAGTGGCCATCCTTCAGTTCACCATCAAAGCCGTGCTTATCCGGTTTGTGGGAACGCATCCGCAGTACGATAAAATAGAAGACATCAAAAATATATAATTATGGCAATAATAAAAGACAAAAGCAGATATGATGCCGTCATGTCACGCATTGAAGAATTGATGATACAGGTAGAAGAAGATACCCCCATAACCGACAAGAGGGTAATGGAACTTGATTTGCTTGTTGAACTCGCCGAAGAATATGAAGACGAGCATTTCCCGATTGGCACCCCATCGTTACCCGACGTGATGAAGCTCCGCATGTACGAGATGAACCTCACGCAGGAAAAAGTTGCCGAACTGCTTGGGCTCAGCCAATCACGTATCAGTAATTTCCTGACCGGTAAAACAACCCCCACACTGGAAGTTGCGCGTATTATCAGTACCCGGCTTAATATAGAGCCGGCCATTATTCTTGGTGTGTAAAATATCACCATCTGGAATAATCGTCCAAAATATTGTCGTTGATCCAATTATATGGTAATAATTCAGTAAGCCGGCATTCCTAGAGATATTGTCCACAGAATATCATGACTAAATTGCAGGTTCCCAATACCGCTGCCCTGATAAAGTATGCTATGGAGAAAAAAATGGTCTAGAAGAGATATACCAATGAGATAGCTGCTTTGGTCGGACCTATATAATGTTTTTTTTCTTCGTTTGTCTTGTATCCTTTGCTGCCTTTTGTGAAAGTATCATAGTTTAAACGTCCGTATCCCCCACCTGCATTCACTTCAAGGAGTAGGCTATTGCCAATTATCCAGGCATATCCATAGCTTAATCCTATTCCGTTTATATTCCCCTCCACCCTTTTATTTTTGAACTCGGGCCACAGGTTAAACGGCAAGTCCAGTCCCCCCACATCGAATCCGGCAAACACGCCATGCAGGCCAATCGAATGGCCATTAAATCTCTCATTCAACCAATAACGGGCTTCCGGCCATATAATCCAATGCTTCCACTGTTTGTCGTCCCCGAATTGAAAGGGGTTAAATCCTCCGGACAGTTCAAAAGTCATCTTGTGGCGGAAGGCCACTTCCACACCCAAATTCGGAGAAGCTGTTGCCCAATACGGTATATTGGTCTTTATAGCGAATGTCTTTTGTGCTTGTGTATACGTTGATAACAAACAACAAAATATAAATCCAAGAAAAGCCCTTTTAAAAAATCTCATATATTATTTGTCTTAAAGTCATTTTTTATGACGGATATTTTCATAAGTCGGAATTTCAATCCATAGGCTGCGACCAATGTTGCTGTCAGTATCACGAAGATCCACCAACCCATTATCGGATAGAGTGTGACGATTAGTGAAGAGCAAACCAGTTGGACTGTAAAATAGATGATCGATACAAGCCGGTGTTGCATTCCTCTTTCATTGGCCAGTATCTGGTAGAAATGCAATCGATGAGCCTCCATGATGTTCTGTTTCAGGTAAATCCTGTGTAAGATCGTACAGACGCTATCCACTCCATATACCAGTAGGAATCCGACCCATATCAGGTTTTGCGTTTTGATGATCAGTAGCAGTAGCAGTGTCACAACCCAGAAGGCGATGCTTACGCTCCCCACATCACCGGCAAAACATTTCGCCCGTTTCCTGAAGTTGAAAAACAGGAATACCACTGAAGTCAGCAGTGGAAAGATCAGGAAATTATTGTCGGTAAAAGTTTGAATATGATTGTTCACATACATCATCGGAAGCAGTACGGCCAACGTGTATAGTCCAGTGATACCGTTGATACCGTCCATAAAGTTATAAGCATTCACAATGCCTATGAAAACGATATAACCAATCACAATAACCCACCAGGGATACATTCCGAACACGTTTGCCAGATAAAAAGCGCAACTCATAGCCATCAGGTGGAATAGAAGCCGGGTTTTTTGTCCCAGTCCTTTCATGTCGTCCCAGAAACTAACCCCCGCCATTAAGGTGATTCCCAAAAGAAACCACCAACCGTTTTCCGATGGATTAAACAGTGCATAGAGTAGGGCAGCTACCCAATAGATGATACCCCCTCCCCGCAGTGTAATTTGCGTATGCGAACTCCGCTCATTCGGTTTGTCTATGATGTTGTATTTATCCGCAATTTGGAAGTAGATGAGTTCAGCTACAAAAAGTAAAATGACAATAATTATGTAAATCATTTCAATTCATTAATTGATGAAAGTCTCAATTACCGAAAACTCTCTAATGTCTTTCGCATTCCATCCCGGCCTGATATTGGCATTTTGGTGATGCCAAGTGCATTTTTAATTTTTTCATTACTTACCACGTAATTTTCAGTCAGTTTTTGTAACCGCTGTTTATTGAGTGGGAGATGGAAAATATAGCCAACACTGGCCATAGGGTTTATCAAGCTTTTTGGAAGTTTCCAAATGTATGATTTTTTTCCAACAGATTCACTTATAAGCCTAATTAATTCATTAGTAGATATGGGGTCATCATCTCCAATATGATAGATTCCGCTTTCAATATTGTCTCTTATGATGAGTTGTTCCACTATGTAAGAGATATTGTCCACTGAACAGAACGAACGTAAGTTTTCATACCTCCCTAATGGCCATGGAATACTTTTCGTGACCATATTGTACAAGAGGTTTAGGTTTCCTTTGTTTCCCGGTCCATGAATCATACATGGTCGTAGAATATATATTCTTTTTGTCTTGGCTCTTGGCTCTTGGTTCTTGGTTTTTAAGATGTACTCTTCTGCCTTGATTTTCGATTCACCATAAGGTCCGACAGGGTGGGGGATGATCTCTTCCGTCAGGACATCACCCGGTACCGTATCGGCAGCTGCTTTTACTGAACTGAAAAAGATAAATGTGTGGATATCTGACTGTAGAAAATAATCGAAAATACGTTGTGTCAGCCCTGTGTTGATCTCAAAATAGGATTGTGCTTCGCTTTGATTTTTCGTGTCGTGCGCTTTTCCTGCAAGATGTACTATGGCATCTACCGGTGGGATCTTTCCAAATTCATCCCAAGAAAAGATACGTTCTACCCCCTCTTTTGCTGGCTGGTGAATATCTAAACCAAAAAGGGTATGATTGATATTCCAATTCTTTGTGAAGTTTGTACCTACAAATCCATTAATACCTGTGATAAGGATTTTCATTATCTTAATTCAAATATTTTATATAGATATTTCAATGATAGCAAGAACATGTTAGTTTTTATACCGTAACGATTGCAAGCTCGTATGATTTCTCTATTCAAAACGATCCGGCTTTGCATGTTCTCTGTACTTACACCACCTATACGCATCGTTACAAAGTCTTTTTGTACATATTGATATTTTATTTTATGTTTGTATAAGTATCGAATTAACAAATCGTAATCCGATGCTATTTTATAATCTAAAGCATATAATCCATAGAGGTCATAACAACCCTTCTTCATATAAAAAGAAGGGTGAGCAGGCATAAAACCATAACGAAACAATGACGGTTTAAATATTTTCGAAGAATAATATCTTACAGGTTTATTCAGATTGTCAGAGTGAACGAAATGAACATCTCCATATAATGCGTCGATATCGTTTTGTGTAAAACTTTTTACTATTGTCGATATAACATCGGGCGAAGTGAAAAAATCGTCAGAATTCAATATTCCAATAATATCTCCTGTGGCAACCCTTATACCTTTATTCATCGCGTCATAAATCCCTTTATCAGGTTCGGAGATTATACAGGATATTTTGTTACCATAACTTTTAACAATATTCATAGTGTTGTCTTTGCTTGCACCATCCACTATAATATGCTCTATATTAGTATAATCCTGAGCAATAACGCTTTCGATGGTGTCGCATATAGTGGAAGCACTATTGAATGTCGTTGTTATAATTGATACTTTCATTATTTTGTGTTATGCCATTTTTTTTTGTAAACAATTCAAAAACAGCGTTTTAGTTGATTTCTAACCATCATAATTAAAGAAAGAGTTCCTCAAAAAATAAGAGGTTGCTTAATTTATCACATTCCTTTTAATTGCGGCCTTAAAGTTAGCAATTATTTGGGGATCTAATTTCGCCTTATCTTTCCAAACATTATTATTCAAAATTCCTGCATCTGAGTATTGAAACGGAACAAATCCTATCTTCCTAATATTTTTTGTATTTTTAAAGCGAAAATCAAAATTTGGGGGATTCACAAATAGCGGATCCTCAATAATAGATTGTGAATCTTTTCCCGTTTGGTTTTTCCACTCAGCAAAAGAAAAGTTAAGAAACTTCACATCTTTTGTTCTTGTATCCCAATATAAATTATGATTAGAGTTGATATTTATAACATCCCATCCGGGTTTTCCAATTAATACTCCACGGTTAAAGTAGATTATATTATTGGTAAAAGTGAAAGAGAGATGTTTTTCTTTGAGTGTTGCCTCTAGTTGTCCTAAAAATTGATTGGCAAATATGTTATTTCGAACAATGTTATCTTTTCCATAATGCTGATGAAATCCAGAATTCTTACAATTATATACCAAATTATTCTCAATGAGAATATCGGTAGAACCTTCATCGGTATAAAGCCCCCAGCCCCCATAATCGAAAGAATAAATGTCGTGAATAACGTTATTTAGCAGTTTAGTTCCATTTGAAGGACCTAAAGAATAAATTCCTCCCATATCACTTAATTCATTCCATCCTAAATGGTGGATTTTATTAAATCCTATAAGATTGTTTTTTGCCAATGACGAAGTGTATCCCCAGGTCCATCCTACAGATATCCCTGTGTACCGAAAATCTGCAATATCATTATGAACTATAGTATTATTACCTGATTGAAAGATAATTATTCCTGGACCTGTTGGTATTTCATTTCCCCCTGAATGGATCACATTGTTGCGCACAACAATTTTTTCCGTCCGTTCGTCTCCTGAAGTCGGTATATTTCTTGGGCCAATTTTAATACCACCAATACCAATATCATGTATGTAACAATTCTCAATAAGACCATTAGTACATCCTTTCTCAAACCATATTGCGTTGTTTGCTATATTTTTTATTTCGCATCCTGTGAAAATAATATTGTCAGTAAAGTTTAAGGATATGGCTGCTGATGTTGCAGATGCTCCTTGATCTGGGCCATCCCCATTCGATGGCATTGTATATTTAGTGTTTTTGAATATTATGTCTTTTATGACTATATTTTTCACAAATGATTCTTTTTGTCCATTCACAAGAAGGAGTTGATCTAAAAGAGGAATTTCAGCAAAAGTACGTTTTATAGATTCTCCGGCTCTTGGATAATAATAAAGAACACCCTTTTTATCAATAAACCACTCTCCGGCTTCATCCAGAAAAGACATAGAGTTTTCAAGAAAAAAAATGGTTTTTGTATTGAACTTATTGAAAGAATCCAATACAGGTGTTTCAAAGTTTAGTGTTACAGATTCACTATTTATTGTTTTTCGGTTAAGATATGACCGGGTTCTGTTCCATTTATGGTTGAGAGAGATAACAACATCCGATATATCCTGTATATTCTTTAAGGTATTCGACTGTTTCTCATCTAAAACAATGACTTGATCTGATTGTTTTGGCGGTGTCCCTGAAGACTTCAAAGGTATCTCTGTTGTTTTGGATATCTTATAAAAGAAACCTTTATTAGGAGTTCGTGCTCTAATAGCACGGCTATCATTGACGAAAATTTGCTGAGGACTAATCTTGTATAGCTTCTGTATTGAATGAATATCAGCCTCCCATAAATTATTTTTTCCCCATCGAAAATTTGGTAACTTTATTCCGCCATTAAGAGTAACCTTCCCTCGCTTTTCACCTTTGATCGTTAAAGTATTTCTTCCATCCCATACCTCCGGTGATATGATTAATGGTTCGGATAGGTAATATTCTCCTTTTTTCACAATTAAATCCACATCACCTTTAATCTGATCCGATTTACGAAGCGCTGCTATTTTATATAATGCACCATTCACAGTACGAAAAGGGGACTTTACACTTCCATTATTTGCATCATCTCCTGTTGGAGAAACGTAGAACTGTGCATTTAGAAATGGTGAAATAAAAAAAATAAGAAGAACCATCAGTGTATAAAATTTTTTTCTCATAATTGCAGACATACTTTTAAAACCAGATTATATACTTAATATTTTATCGTAAAGTAAATATATTCGTTGAATTTATTTTCTTTATTGTAGCAGTTTATGGTAATTTTACATCTACTTACAACAATAAGTTCTTTGACAAGTTTATCATTTAATCTTCCGTTCGGCCTGATACCGGACAATAGTACTGGATGATGTCTTTACCGTTCGTGGCGGTATTGGAGGATCCCTCCCTATCATAACAGATGGCAGGCCTCACCTTCCGTTTGAGTGATTTTGACCAAGGTATAGAATTTCCCGTTGTCGATATCGATGTTTGCCTATCATATAGCTTGGGCTTGCCCCTCTTGCCGGTAGGCTTTTGCAGGGTAAGATAGAAAAGGACGGTGTCATTCCTGAAACGGTTCACTAGAGCAAAGCCATCCCGTACAAACTCCCCATGAAGGTGCTCTTTGGAGAAGTATGCGTCGGCAACCACATGTCGGCTTGCCCGCTGGAGTTTCTCCTTGGTTGGATCCAGTGCCCGCAGGTATCAGTCGACCAGATTTAAATCCCGGCTTTCCAGAGTCTGGCTGTCAGGTGTCTGTATGGCTTCCAGACTGATGCAGTCATTGTTGTCGATATCGACCAGTCCGATCCCAAGGATCTCCAGCCCCATTTGGACTGGCCCACGGCACCCGACCAGAAGTAACCAATCCATGAACTATTCTTTCCCGATTTGGATATGTAACTGGGATCAACGGCTACGCCTTTCGATTCCCCCTCAATATCCTCCCGGAGAGTGACAAGTTAAACCCGCACCGTTCAAAATCCTTCGAAAAGTTCTGGCGGAAGCATTGTTCACACAATTTGCCATACCTTCCCAACTGGAGGAAATCGATCCTTCTGGGGATGACCATATATAAAATTAGTGTCTCCATCAGGAATGTTCTGAAACTTTTGTGTAACTTCGTTGTCAGTTCACAAAGGACATCATTACAGATGCCCACATATTGGTCAAGCAGACTGATCCTTTTCATTTCTATATCATAGTCGTATACTATAAAGGTACTGAAATTCAATCTTTTGATCTATTTTTTTTATTAAAATATACTTGTAAATATCTGATTAATATTAGTTATCAGTATTTACCGAAATATTGTTACAACAAAATAGGAAAATATTTCAACTTTTGTATAAATTCGTATTTTAAAGAAAATGTATCAATTATATGAAGTCCAAAATTGGTTTATTATTCATAATCCTCTTTTTCTTTGCAGCTTGTATTTCCGAGGAAAAAATAGGAGACGGCAACATTAAAAATGACATTCCTTATATTATTGTAATGCAGCAGGATATGCTCCAAAAGAATCGTCTCCAATTTGGTTAAAGGAAAATGATTATATAATGGAAGACTATCTTATTTGGAATCGATATACAAAACATTTCAACCGTATCGATTGGGATATAACGTCGGTTCTGAAAAACAATTCGGACAACCATTTTGGGTTCGATATTTTTTTTGGAAGGAACTATATAGATAAATATGAAGGACCTCTCTTATGTATCAAACAAACCTTAGACGAAGTGCCGATATCAGAGAGGATCTTCAGAACTTGGGCGTTGGAATCCTACTTCTGAATTAATACCCGAAGGTGAGTGAAATATGATTCAGGAATTGAAAATAAAAATGAAAAAAGCTGAGGATTATTCTTTGAAAAATAAATTCAAATTAATTCCTATGGCCATTTTATTTCACCAAGGTGAAGGGGACGCATCAGAAGTTGTGAGATTAAATGATTACGAAGAAAACTTTAAGAAGTTAATTGGATTTCTTCGTAATGAAATTGATGATACTATTCCTATCATCAATGGAGAGATTTTCTATATAAATGATAATTTCAAGATAATAAATTCAATATTTCACTCTTATTCTAAATCTGACAATAAATTCATGACTGTGTGCATGAAAGAAAATCAAACCAGCATTGGAGACAACCTTCATTATGATGTAAGTGCCCATGAATATATGGGAAAAAATGTTCGGATACTTTGAACTCATGAAATGATATACGGTGAGTTTCTGATTATATTTAATATCCCACTAAACTTATTACCTATTTGACCGTTTTTCTTACCTTTCTATCGCCACTTAATATTCTGAAAAAAAACGGCAGATATTTTTCCAAAAGTATGGATAGCAATAAACAGAAAAAGAAAGTGCCAAAAGCTGTCAATAAATAAGCGACCGCCGGCAACGGGATGAGGGCTGAAGATATTTTTTTAAATATCATAACAATGATGTAAGCATGGAATATGTATATGGTAAAGGCGTAATGATAATTTTTTGCAGGAATTCTATTGAGAAATTTATAAATGGCATCGCAGTTCCACACAAAAATGGAAAAGCTTAAAATAAATAATCTCTCGAATATATTGACGTCATTAACGTGATTTGTTGTTCCCCAATCCATATAAATATTGGCTCCAGCAAATAGAACTGAAATAATCAATAAAACGGCGCTGTTTATTTTCTTGTCAAATAAAGAGAGATTTTGAGAAAGAACTCCTCCCAGCATGAAAAACAATAACGAATCGGATTTCAAGATAAAAAAAGAAAAATTATTATCCAAAAAATCTAAGAAAAAAAGTATCATCAATACTGGAATGTATAGATACTTCCTATCAATTATAAATTTAAGAACAGGTGTCAACAGCATCATGAAAAATAAAATTCTTACGAACCAAAGAACTGTATATTCACCAGTCAAAAAGGATTTAATATTTTCAAAAATAGTCTTGTTCTTCATGAGTTCTTGATTAAGGTCTGTATATACCAGTTGTATACAAAACATAAGAATACATGAGAGTAACGACCAAAGAAAGTAAGGTATAACTAATGATCTCATTTTTTTAGAAATAAGTTCTTTGTAGTCTTCCCATGAATTTTCATATTTTAGAAACAGGAAAAAACCACTGATAGAGAAGAATAAGGGAACAGCTATTCTGCCGATATTGTCACTTACAATTTTTTGAAATACCCATTGAGCGTCATTTACATTATAATAATAAGTATAACTATGAATAAAAACAACTAAAAAGCTCAATAAAAAATTTAATTGACTGAATTTTAAACTGAGATCGCTATTAATCGTATTTCGGTTTGTTTTATCTGCCATAAAAAATATCCTATTTAAGGTGAAGTCTTGGTATAACTTGAAAATCCATCTATTTTTAGGTCGGTTATTTCGTAAATATTCATAACAATTCTTCATACAATCGGATGTATTCATTATATCTGTCATCCTTATTGTAATTTTCTACTGCCCGTTTGCGACAAGCGACGGAGTAACTTGCTTTTTTACTACCCTTTATAGTTTCCACGCATCGCAGTATTCCGTCTATGCCTCCTTGTTCCACTACAAATCCGGTATCGTGGGTTACGGCTTCTACGCTTCCTCCAGTTGCGTACGTAAGTACCGGTGTACCACAGGCTAACGCCTCCAAATTGGTTGTTGGAAAATTATCCTCCCATGTAGGATTAACAAATAAATCTGCTGCATTATACAATTCTGCCAATTCATAAATGCTTTCTGTTCGTTTTATGCCTATTATATTTGGAGGTAACTCCCGTATTTGTTTTTCGGTAAGACCCACTAAAACGATGCTTACATCTTCTGGTATTTTTCTGGAAAGTTCTATAAAATCTCGTAGTCCTTTTCTTTCTTCCCATACGCCAGCTACACCCAATAGGACCATGCGGTTTTGCAAATGATATTTTACCCGTACATTGGTACCATCTTTATCCAACGAAAAGATATTCGTATTGACTCCGTTGTGAATCACCCTATGTGGATAAGAGCGAAAATAGGATTTCGAAACAATATCTGACAGCCAATTGGAGACAGGTACTATAGTCATGTTTTTGACGGAACAAAAAAAACGTTGCTTTAATTTATGGTTCTGAGAAGAGCGATCCAAGCAAAGGCTACTCGGATAGTTCGTTTTCTGCGGGCAATTATGACAATGTGTTTTCCAGCGATCACACTTCACATAAGAAAAATATGGGCAATGACCTGTCATAGGCCAACAATCATGCAGTGTCCACACAATAGGGATATCGGCATCTGCTAAATAGTTGAATAATATTTCGATATTCAGATAATATCCATGCAGATTATGCAAGTGAATAATGTCTGGACCTATCTTTTGAATCTGTTTTACCAATTTTACAGTAGCTTTCTTAGAAGCAAATCCATGCCGATCAAACAGGCGTGTTTGTATACCATGCCATCTGATATCCCACTTGTTCCCGATTTTTATTTTATTTGAAAGGCTTTGTCCATCGTTTCTTCCATAGGCGATATAACTTTCCCATCCATTATCCATCGCTTTTACCCCTATATCTTCGGCTATCCGTCCAGTGGAGCCGGAATTGATGACTGAGTTTATCTGAAGTAATTTCTTTTTAATCATAATTGATAAATTTACCTGAAAAATGCCGGGATGTATCATACTTTTAGCATCTCTTTTTTGTTGAAGGCGGATGCATATGGGTAGTTAAGCCTGTTTATAAAATTATAAGAACCCTTTAATATACAAAGATATATAAATGAGTCTATGTTTTACGAATACAATGCTATAAATAATAGCCATGTACATTATGGAAGGGGATGATATCCGGATTTATGGAGTCTATTATTTCGATAAATTTTGTGTAGCCTTTCTTGAACCGAGGCAATATAACTTAGAATAGCTACTTGTCCTGCTCCTCTCTATAATACGGCCTGCAGATACGGAATTTATTTGTAGAACTCTTTTATTAATCATTTTGAATAAACCTTTGGAAATATGGTGGAATATAGCGTGTCTCTACTATCTTTTTTTTATTAAAAATGCTCACATATGGATAATTATAAAAATTTACAGAACCATAATAAGTTCCTTGAGCAATGAAAGAGTTAATATTATTTACATATAAAACAGTCATTATAAATATAATATATGAGTAATTCAATAAAACAGATTTTCCATATCGCTTAAATAAATAAACGCATGAATCTGCTAATAATATCATTTCAAAGTAACGCATATATACATTTAATCTTGATGATATAAGTGAACTACTTATAAATATAAGATAAAGAAAGAACCCAAAAGTATATATCTTTAAGAACATTGCCTTTATTGAATCTTTTTCATAATATTTTGACAATATTACTATCGGTATAAAAATAAAGATACGCAATAATAGCGCTAAAATATCTATTGATGTTGTTCGTTCATAATATTCAGCTTTATTTGCCAGAAAGTCGATAATTTCAAAATAAGAAAAAAGAAATCTATTCATAATTAAACCTATACATAGAGATACTAAGCTAATTATGAATATTGTATGAAATTTCTCCAATTTTATCCAATTAACAACCGGTAAAATAAACAAAATTGCCGCCGATGAATGTATTAAAGCTAATAAAGCCGAGAACAAGAAATATTTAAAATATTTTTTTTCAAAAAGCAATGGTATTAAGTATAAAACAAAGATACTTATGCAAATTGACTGTCTAAGTATGCTAAAAGGATAAATTAGATAAAACGTACAATAAAAAATAAATAAACTGGTAACAGGTAAAGGACTGTATTTTTTGATAAATGGAATAATAAAGTAAAATGAAAGGGTCGATAAAACAGCAATTAATAATTCAGCACTTAATTTTAATATCTTAATCCAAAGATAAGATAAATAAGAGAATCCGATCTCCTGATTTAATGATACTTGTGACGAATTATTAATCGACTCTTCAACTAAGTTTGCTAATCTGTTGATTAATTCTACATAGCTGAAATAGTCCGAACCTTGTCCGTATTTTAGCGCGACAAGTAGAAGCATAAGGAAAGATATAAACTTAAATATAAGTTTATTTTTCCATCCTAGAAATTCTAATAGCGAAAAAAAAAGCAGTAGTAAAAAGAAAAAATGATACATTCCGCAATTGGGGTTTTTACCTTATAAAGAAATAATAGAGACATTAAAAACAGCCAATTATAAATAATTTTTTTTGTTTATTTTTTCAAGATTATAGCGAACCTTAAATAATATAAAAAGGATAGTATCTGTAGATTTGAATCGTTCTTTATCGAAAATGTATAATGTTATTCTATTCATTATTAATCTATCTTTCCCTTTTATATTTTGTAAATAATCTTTATTTACACTTGAAGAGAGGAGATTTCTTAAAATTGCAACTCTAACATCACGCTTCTTTTTGTGTGTTGGTCTGTATAATGAATATATTACTCTAAACAGTTTTTGTCCAAGTTCTTCTTTGGTCTTTTGCTGGACGGTTTGTGACAAATTAAATTTTTTTATAAGATCACTTGTGATTTTCCTAAACTCATTAAAAATTAAATACTCTGATTCATATGAATAATATCTATTACTTAGCGAAAGATTATCCCCATCATAAGAGACATAATGATAATAATAAGACGAAGATAGTTTAATTTGTTCAATATGGTATATATATTGCAACATAAAAAGAAGATCTTCTGTATAACTTATATTTTCGTTGAATCTGATACTATTATTCTGTATTATGTCATTCTCGTATAATTTTGCAACTGTATATCCATATCTATATAAATTGTATTCGATAAATAGTGAACTCAAGTTTTCTTTATTAACTAAAGTAGGTTCTAATCTATGAAGGATTTTAGAGTTACCGTTATAATCTTTTACTATCCCAGCAATAATAAAAGTTTTCTTTTTAATTTCTTTATTTATAGAAAAAAAAGAAGAAAGAAACTCTATTTCAATCCAATCATCCGAGTCTATAAAAGTAATATATTTTCCTTTTGCTTGTTCAATACCTTTATTCCTTGCAGAACTGACTCCTTTATTGTTTTGATGAAAAGTTGTTACACGGTCATCCTTTAGGGCATAATTATCACAAATTTGACCTGAATTATCAGTACTTCCATCATTAATTAGCAATAATTCAAACTGGGTATAAGTTTGAATTAATATACTATCTATGCAACGGACAAGACTCTTTTCACTATTATAAACCGGAACTATTATACTTACTAATTCTTGTATACTCTTCATTTTTTGCTGAATAATTTGATTCTGTCTTTCAAGTTCCTTTGTTAAAATATGCACTTTCAGTATAAGGGCTTTCTATAAAGGTGGTGGATAGTCGAATTTATCAATTCCGTGACTCTTATTTTATCTTATTTCAAGGGATTTAAGTGCTTTGCTAAGACTCTTATGTACTTTCTTTTGTCTTCTTTTGAGGCTGATTTTCTTAGAACAGAGGGAATTAAAAGAGGAGTAATAAAGAGATAATAAAATATATATTTAATAATAAAGCTATGTTTCTTTATATACTTATATTGAGAATCAACAAACAGTGTAATTGTTTTGAGGTTTTTCTTTGTAGATCCTCCTTCTAAATGAATTATAAATGTATCTTCCAAAATAATTCTTTTTAGAGAAATATCGGACATCCTTTTTTGTAAATCAGTTTCTTCATAATACATGAAGAATATAGGATCGAAGCCATTTAATAAAGAAAATGTTTTACTTGGTATAAAAAGATCTGCGCCCGTAATAAAATCAACTTCGCAGTTTTTCTCTAATATATAATTTGCACTTTCTTTCAATTTAAGATTAGTTTTTATTAAACTATTAAGCCTAGTAATAACTAAACTTTTAAAGATATTTTTAAATGTCGGAAAGCGCTGATAAGAAGTATTTAAATTATGATCTTTATCTAGTAAAATACAACCAATTGCACCTAAATTGTTATTTTTATGTGATTCAAAATAATCAAACATTTTTTTTATTGTATTCTCAATTAATAAACAGTCTGAGTTAAGAAAAAGAAGATATTTCCCTTTAGCATATTTAAATCCTAAATTATTTGCTCTACCAAAACCTAAATTTATATCTGATTCTATAATAGTAATATTAGGAAAAATTGCTCTGATTTCTTTACAAGAATCATCTTGCGAAGCATTATCTACAACAATAATTTCATAACTAAGATTTTCTGTAAAGTTTAAAATGGAATGAATACAATCGATAGTTAGTTTTTTAGTGTTGTAATTTACAATGATAATGGAGACGTTGATGTTGTTCATTATAATAATCTATATTAGTGCATAAAAATTACTATATCACCGGGTGTGAGTTTGAATTTTTGATTGATCAGGTTTGCAGGAATGATGGTGCCACTCTCTAATACGATTTTTGTCTTATCATCAGTTTGAATATCTATTTCAATTTCTTTATTGAGATTTGTGTTTTGAACTATCAAAAATAAATTTTCATCGTTTTTCATTTCCGATAATAATGCATTTCCACCATTTATATTAATAGAACTAATAAAATACGGAGCTTTTGTGAATTGAGTTGTACCTTGAGGAATATTACCATAATGGCAAACATTCGTTACCTCACTAGACAAAAAAATGAAAGATAAATTCTGAATCTTTTGATTCATTTTTTGTATAAGATCATATACTAAAGTTTTGTTACCTTTTACATCGATTGGACCTGAATAAAAATCCCATCTTTTAGATAATAGAGTCCAATAAGTAAAATATTGAATACCTTTTGCCCCATAGGCTAAATTACTATATACTTGTAGTTTAAGATGATTCAAATTAGGTATTGGATACCCCATATGTGCTGTTGATAATGCAAAAGCCCAAAATGGAATATCATTTTTTTTAGCTTCCTTTCGTATTATTTCTAAATTTTCATACCAAATATCCCCTAAAGTACTGCCAATTATGGGATAATGATCAAAAGATAAAACTTTTAATGGAATTTCGTTAACGTAACGGTTTATGTAATCCGTATAATCTACAGCTTCTAAAGATTTTGGAGAATGTTGATTTGACAAGAGATTTATGTAACAGAAACGATTATTATCAATTGATTCAATCTTATTTATTAGTGTTTTATATGTAGATATTAAACTAGCTGTTGGTTCATCCTTAATGAAATAACCTCCATTAGCTGGATGATCCTTAAAGCGCATAACTGTATTAATTGGGTCACTTTCTAGTTCAGGGCAATAAATTAATATCTTAATCCCTAATTGATTAGCAATATCTAGTGATTTTTGAACACTATCGATATGTGTGTGATGAGTATAATTTATATTAATGCCAGCTTCTTTGGCTTCATTAAATCTAAAATAATTAATATGACCTTCCTGAATTCCATGCCATCCAACAATAGGTATATCTGTTGATTTCATAATGGAAGGATACTGAGATAGGTTAATACCTACAATTATTTCTTCAATCTCTTTAGCATTTACTGTTTTAATATCGTCATCAACAATATTAATTAAACAGCCTGAAAGAATAAAAGGAATAATAATTAAAATAAAAGTTCTAACCCAGTCTTTTTTCATAAAACTATAAAAATAAAATGTAATATTACTGTTTCGTTTTGAATATCTTTATATAATACTATAAATCAAAAAAATATAAGTGCACATAAATTAAGATACGAAAAATTTTCCTTTTATTCTATTATTTGCTCGTCCTCTAATGAGGACAAAGATACAAATAATTTAAATTAATTTATGATCAATACTTAAGTGAATATTTTCACTGTTTTGTTATTTTATCTTTATCGCCTCGATCTCCAAAAAATTGGATTTAATTCAGTTTAAAAACCCACCAGTTTTGGTATTCTTTAGGACTATACTAATAATGAATATTTTCACAGATGAGTAAATAAGTAGCAAAGCCATATAGTCAGGATGTGTGATTATCGCATTATTTAGTGTTCTAAATATCGTTTTCGGATCTTGACAGGCATAGTCAAGGGCAAACTGGCCCTTAAATTATTCAAGAACTACTTACAATTAAAACAGAAAACCTATCGGGGTAATCATTTTTTTGTCTCGAGTATATTTATCAACATTTGTTGCTCTGAATGAAGATATGACTCGACGTTATGTTCAAATACCAAGAAGTTCAAAAAAGAAATAATCTAACATTAAAACTTTATGTTGTTAGACTCATCCTACTATATTTTAAAGACTGTTTGAAGGCGATGCCTTCATCTTTTTATCAAATCTATCTCCTTTGGGGATTGATGAGATGTTTATGCTCCTGATTGTAATTTTTCACAAAAACATTCATACAGTGATTTGCAATATGCTTTGCTTTATTTTGTGCTTCTTCATCTTTTTCTATTGAATTTAGACATTTTTTTACTTCTTTGAAAGTTTTATTAATACTTTCTTCATTATGCCATATTTTAGTAATATCTACCTTTCGATCGTGTATATCTAATGATTCTAATAAGCCATTAATTTTATGTTCGTAAGATAAAGCTACGAAAGGAACATTATTATTAATAGCAAATACGATTGAATGATATCTTGCTCCTACAACAAGTTTTGATTTACGTATAATACATTGTTGAATGTCTGAGCTGTAAATGTCTTTTAGTATAACAATACTATTTAAATTGATATTATTTTTAATTTGTTCAAAAAATCTGAACTCATCCTGATTTTTGTCATTAAATATTTGAGGTAACATAACAATTTTAGATTCAGGATATTTCTCCAATATAATATTAGTAATCCGAATGTAAAATTGCAAAATAATATCAGATTTTAGATTTTTGAATGCATAATGCCATTTTAATTCGTTTGGAACAAAAACAGTGTAATTATCTCCAATTTTTTCCTTGATTTCAATGGGTATTTGCACTTCAGGATAATCCAAAAAAGCAGTGTCAGCAGTAGGGATATAATCCACTCCAATTTCTTCAGCAAGTTTTTGGGTTTTTGCATCTCTTATTGATAAAAAATCAAAATAATGTAATAATTTATAGCTAATTTCTTTAAAACGTTTATTCCTTTTGGTTATTTCTGGAAAGGGGCCGAACGATCGGCCATAATATGCAACTTTCTTTTTGAGATACTTAGCTATTGATAATATTGATATATGTGCCCAATCTTGGAAACCTCCCATGCAAATTCCTCCTGGCGCGCAAACAACTAAATCCACTTTCTTCATTAATTTAACAATACTGTATGTAACAGGATGTAAGTACCATAAAAATGGTAAGTTATATTCACTTGCTTTAATTAATATCATACTACTTCCCCGTATTTTGCTTAAAATATTTAGGTATTCTAAATTCTCCTTTTTTACTTTAAATTGTTCAATACTGTCCTGATTGACATTTATAAAAAGCACTTGAATTTTTGATTCAGGGAATTTCTCACATAACGCTCTCACTAGTGCTTTATGGGCAGCTTCATCACCTCTATTATTTAGAGGTTGGTTTACAATTAATATTCTCATAATTAATTAAGAGGGTGAAAGTTTTGATGAAATTAAAAAAACTTTATAGCAACTAAATAGGAAATCATGATTAGGGAGACGAAGTTATTTTATAATTTTCTTTAAGGTATTTACCACGTTTTCACCTAATATATTTTTTGCAAACTGTTTAGTCTTGCCTTTTATACTTGTCTCAATCTGGGACATTAAAATATGAGCCTGGTTCTCATCATAATCATTGGTGAAAACCTCCAACAATTTTGGCTTCTCTGTTATTACCGGATTAATAAAATCTTTGTATACTGTTAATAATTCTTCTTTATTAGAAGCTGAAAGATATTCAAAACCAAGATCTGTTACGTAATTTTTTACTAATTCCGTAGATTTATTACCGTAATGTCCTGCTGCTGTTACATAATCGTCTACGTTCTCAAACTCCGCTGTTTTATGCATATACAGCTTGAACTCTGTACCTTTCCCGTTATTCACCAGAAGAATACGTAAATTATTTTCGACATGACGATTTCCTAAAGCATTCATATCATAAAAAAATGCAAGGTCTCCTACAATACAAAAATATAACTTATCTTTTTGTGCAAATGAAGCTCCCAGTAAAGAAGAAAGATTTCCATCAATACCAAATCCACCTACATTAGAAGCTGATGTTACAGAAGTGGTTAGTTCAAAATAGCTCCATGAACGTAAACTATTTAGAATACCAAAGTGAATTACAGAGTCTTTTGGTATTTTATGTGCTAGTTGTTGAGCAATCCAAACATTAGAAAATGGCAACTCTGGAATTCTTTCACTTATCTTAGTAAAATGATGAATCCATAACTGACAATATTCATTTTTATAATCATTCTTTTGAGGTGAGTAAAATTCAAAAAAACTTTGCTCTGACATTTCAAATATATAGCTCAATTGAAGGAAAGTATCTCGTATTTCTCCATCTTCACTAACTCTCCATACATGCTTGGGATAACTAATAAATGAACTAAAAAAAGCAGAAATTTCTCCTATATGGATTAATATATCTGGCATTAATGAGTTTTTCTCTAAATAAATTTGCGTATTTATCAATGGGAAAAGTACTTTATACTTACCATAATAACCACTTGTATGATCACATAAAACGACAGCATTGTTTACAGTACAAAAATTCTCTATAGCTGTAGTTTGTTCTTTAGTAAAAGTTACATGTGAACCAATAAATACAGCAATTTTACATTTAGGAAGTTCGGGGAATTTATCATTAACCGTAATGCGATTAATGAATCTAACATCTGGTAACTCCAAAGTGTTAAATGTTCCTAAATAGCTGGTGGGGAGATTTATATGGCTTGGACCACCGCCATGCCTTTTGAGTTCTAAAATAGCTTGGTTTACTTTAATTTCGCATTCCCAAACATCATCTTGATCTTCTACGATTGGTAATGTTACACTAATTTTCGCAACATCCCTAGGTAAAACAGTACGATCCATAACTTGATCTACTAAATGACCAATTTTTGTAACTTTACGTGTAGATGTAATGGCCAATACAGGTAGTTTTCTATAATAAGCTTCAGTTAAACCTGGCAAGTAATTACGCGAAGCCGTTGCTCCAGTACAACTAATAACGACTGGTTCTCCTGATTCTGCTGCCAAACCGCATGCTATATATGCTGCAGAACGTTCATCTACTGAAGAGTATATCTCAAAAAATGTATCAATTTGTAAACTGACTGTTAAAGGAGAGTTTGCGCTGCCTGGAGAAGATATAATTTTTTTTATACCATGTTTTTTTAATAATGCAACAACAATTTGCACATTTTTTTCATCTGTATAATAGTTTGCCATAATATAATTTTTTAGTTTTTGAGAGTTACTTTATAGAATAACCACCATCACATACTATAGTTTGTCCAACAATAAAATTACTTGCGTCACTCATTAAAAAAACTGCAAGTTCAGCTATTTCTTCTGGCAAGGCATATCTTTCTATTGGGTTTAAAGAACAATACATATTTTCTTTTTGATTTAAATAACCTAACTGCATTTGAGTCGCTATAATACCGGGTGCTATACCATTTACTATGATCCCATAAGGAGCTAATTTTAAACCAAGACCTTGGGTTAACCCCGCAATATCCCATTTAGTCATTCTATATGGATAGGTTGCACCAACAAATCCGCCTTGAGAGGATATATTAATGATTTTTTTGTGGGATTTTCTATTTTTTTCTTTCATCCATAATTTACCGATTGACTGGCTTAAGAAAAATAAACCTTTTGAATTGGTATCATAAATCTTGTCCCAAATTTCTTCTGTTACGTTCGGGAATTGAGTTCCATTGACAATACCCGCATTATTAACTAAGATATCAACTCTGCCTTCAAATAGTTCAATAGTTTTTTGCAAATTATCTTGAATTTCACTTATAATGCTGATATCCCATACAAGCGTTTTCAGTTTAGGATTATTAATTTCATCTCTTGCTCGATTAAGTTTTTCTTCATTTCTACCAGTAATTAGGACAGTAGCACCTTCTTTAATACATTTTTTTGCTATACTTAAGCCAATACCTGAACTACCTCCTGTAATTATTATATTTTTATCTTTTAATATTTCTCCGTGATTTATAAAAGAAATATTTGTAGAAGAGAATCCTCCATGTTTAAAGGCTTTCCATAATGCTTTAGCAAATGTTGGTACCCTTTTGAAAAATGTATATAATTTAATCATTATGCGTTTCATAATCTAAATAAATTCAAGTTATTTTTTGATGTATTTATAAGTTTTCATTGAAATATAATTCCTTATTTTTCTTTTCCAATTTTTATCCAGACCAACATAATACATAGCAATTATATTAATGATCACACTAAAGAGCAACACAATTACAGAATAAATTACTCCTTCTGGCAATAACTTTTGCAGTAGGTATGAAGCTATTGTAGACAAAAGTATAACTCCCATTACCGGGAGTAAGACTTTTAATATAAAATTTTTTTTTGATAAATCTATCAAATTGCTTACTATGAACAATCGAACAAAAAACATTACGATGTTTGCACCTATAGCAACAACAAATACTGAATAAGCGGGGTAGCCCATTTTTAATACACCCCAAGAGACAAAGAAAATAGATAACTGAATTATTCCCAAAGTTAACTCATAGGTTTTCATTTTCCCCGGCGCACGAGCAGCAGTGGTAATTGGAAGGCTAATTGATAAAATAAGAGATTCTATTATATTCAACTGAGTAAACAACACTGCGTCAGGAGGAGGATTTTTCAACCAAACATTTAAAATCATTTCCATTTCCAGAAGTAGGGGTAAAGCTATCACCCACATCAAAAAAAAGGTAAGTTTGGAACCATTGACAATAAGTGAAAACATTTCACTTTTTCTGTTCACAGAGTATGATTTTATAATTGGCGGATAAAGGCTTGTATTGAAATTGCTGGCAAATACTCCTATATAACCGCTGATGCTAAGTGCAATTGACCGAGATGCTACTACAATGGGATTAAAAACCTGATTAATCAGAATGGTCACCGCCTGATTACGTATTACCGTGGTAATTTGTCCAAACAATGTCCATCCCGTAAATCCTGTAATCTCATGTAATAAATTTTTATCCCAGTAGAAATTTTTAAACTGACATTCTTTGTATTTGCGAAATGCGATTGTAACATAAATCAGTGCATTTACTATAGACACTATAAATAACAACAGTCCGTATAGTTCCAATTTATCCGTATCAATATACATCAATAAAAATACAACTCCCAGTTTCATCAATGCTTCAAGAATTGAGACATACGCGTAAATCTGCATATCCTCATGCGCAATAATCATTGCCATGAACGGAGAAGTCAATATCGTAACTATAAATGTGAAAACGCCAAAATGATATATATAGACCGCAGCATCAAATCTGCACGCGGGAATTTCCAGTTTCTCGTTTACAAACCATAAACCTGCAGTTTCAAGTAAAATTATAGCTATAATTGCTATTGCTACATATATGATTAAATTGACAGAAAAAACCTTTTTTAGTTGTTCATGGTCATTTTTCCCTAAAGCAAATGAAAAGAAACGCTGAGTCGCGGAAGCCATTGTTCCACTTAAAAAAGAGAATAGCGTAACAATACCCGCCACGACGTTGTAGATACCATAGTCTTCAACCCCCAATACATTAAGCACTACTCTTACTGTATATAGGCTTACTAAGAGTATGAGTATTTGCCTGAAATACAATGCCAGCGTATTTTTTGCAATGCGTTTGTTATTATCGGAATTACTCAAAATCGATTTACAATAAATTCGTTCCTTATAAACAGTTTTAATGCATTTACATTATTAACTGATATATAACACCACTTTATAATATTTCTGATATTCTCCACTTGTAAAGTTATCCATTCACAACTGATTATCCAAATACCGATGGACGGTTTTTTCTATGCCTTCTTCGAATTGTAACGAAGGCTCCTTCCGGAGTCCTTTTTGAGTTTAGTGGCGTCAATCGCGTAGGAGAAGTCGTGTTCCTTGCGGTCAGTTACATAGGTAATTAATTTTTTGGATGTCACTTCGGGACGACTTAAAATCCGGTTGGCTATTTTGATTATCATCTTGATCCGGTCGATATTCTTCCATTCATTGAATTCTCCGATATCATTAGGTTTCACCCGGCTTTCCTTTATGGAAAATTAGGTTTGCAGAATTCAATCCCATTGGTGGATTTCATTGTCGAGTTGTCCATTTGCCCTTGTCACTAAAATATTACGCATATAAATTTTTTGAATAATCGAATATTATTTCGGCATCTTTCAAAAACGGATGCTTTTTATCTTTTTCCGACAGAAGAATGTCGGAATGATCGATTTGCCAGTTGATAGCGAGATCAGGATCATTAAAAGCAATGGCCCCCTCAGATTGAGGTGCATAATAGTTGTCACATTTGTACTGAAAAACTGCTTCTTCACTAAGTGCTACGAAGCCATGTGCAAACCCTCGAGGAATAAAACACTGTATTTTGTTTTCTTCTGTTAATAAGATGGAAACATATTGCCCGAAAGTAGGTGATCCTTTCCTAATATCCACTGCAACATCTAGTACTACCCCTTTTATGACACGTATTAGTTTTGATTGGGTATGAGGAGGTTTTTGGAAGTGTAATCCGCGTAAGACGCCGTATCGTGATTTTGATTCGTTATCTTGTATAAAGTGGGTGTTACATACATTTTGTTGAAACCATTCTTCAGAAAACGATTCGAAGAAATATCCCCGACTATCGCCATAAATCTTTGGTTCCATAATAACTATACCTTCTATCTTGGTTTTTATTATATTCATTATTTTTTTCCTTTTTCGCTCTTGGCTAAATTCAATAAATATTGCCCATCTTGGTTTTTTCATCGATTCTACTACCTTTCGTAGGTGTTCATCATTGATCTACCATGGGCGGTTCGGCGTATTCGAAACATACACCATGATTTCTTCCTGTGGTGATATAATCAGTATCTCATGAATCCTTGCAAGCATCAATACCGAAATAGGGTAATATATCATCGGTTTGTCGTAAATAGGAAGCAACTGTTTTGATATCCCTTTTGTTATAGAGTATAGACGCATTCCTGAATCTCCAGGCAATATTATTCCTTTCATAATCATTATCCTGTTTTTAGATACACTTCGTGACTACCTGTCACATTCTTATTCATATGTGGTAGTCCGATTATACACTGAAAAATGGAGAGGAAGCGATACCTTTCTCCCGGTCTAAATATAGAAAAAGAACTATTCCTTTTTACCCTGTTTTACATTTTGTGCGATATCCATAAAGAAAGGCTTTATAAACACCCATCCAATACCTACAATAATTCCCATAAAAATAAAACCGGCCAGGATAATACTACGTCTGGGCGCACTTTTTTGTACTGGTACTACTACCGGTTCAATCACCGTCAGTACCGGTTTGGTTTCTTTTACTGCCAGTTTGGCTTGCTCTAACTGTTTGGCCAGTTCACTATATACAGTGAAAGCGATATCATATTCACTCCTAAGTCGTTGTTCGGTTGCACGTGCAGATGCAGTGGTTAGTCCCCGATTGGCATCCTGGAAGGAGGCAAGTTTTCCCTGTTTATCTAAAAAATCAATTTTTGCATCATTAAAGCTTTGCACCACAAAAGCGAGGTTATCTTCTGCTTTTTCTGATTTGAAAGCTGTTACGTATTGTTCGAGTATTTTACGTATCTGATCAGTAATTAAGGCTGCAGCTTCTGCTTCGGAAAAAGAATAACTAATGATAATATATCCATCTTTCGAATTCAGATTCAATTGCATGGATTCCTGAATAATTTTATAGATATGATTTTCTTTTGTGTTGAAGGTGAGAAGTGAAAGACTGTCGGAAGGAAAATTCTGCTCTTGTTTGCTATTTCCCCGAATCGCACCGATAAGCATGCTGGGTAACCCAATAGTATATTTTCTGATACTTCTTATCAAATTGAAAGATTGGTATTCTTTATTTGTATAAAAGTCATGCAATGTAATCTCTTCCCCTTTAGATCTTTCTACCCTGATGGGGGTTTGCATGATTTCACGGGTGAAAGGCAGGCTCTTTACAATCTGTGGATAGACAGAAGGAGAAAGCGTTTCGCCGGTCCCCCCTGTAGCGATATTGACACCCATCATGGCGGCAAGGCCGCCCAGGTTACCACTCGAGCCCTCTTTTCCACTTTGCGGCACTACTGTGCAGTGGGCGGTGTATTTTACCGGGGAAAACAAAGCGATAAAGAGTCCCAGCAATAGAAAAATCCCTGTAATTTTCAGGATAAACCCTCGCTTCAGCCACAGTTGCCGGAGGATATCCATCAGGTCGATTTCATCTGTTGTATCTTGTGCAGGAACTCTGCTTTCGTTGTCTGACGTGCGTGTATCTTGTGTCATACATCTGTGCTGTTTGGTTATTTGACAAGGTTGCTGATCAACAGGGCGATGGAGGCTATTGAAGTAGAAATACCCAATATTCCCTGCATTGACATAGGCTCCCTGTCGGGTTTTTCGGGTACCACAATCTCGCAACCGGGCTCTATTTTTGCCCATCGACCGGTGGCCACCTTGCCATTGGCGTAGATCACGAATGGCTTTCTTTTCATTGCCAACCGTGAATAACCTCCTGCCTGGCGAACATAACTATCGAGACTCATCTTTTTGTCGTAATTTACCGTGTTGGGATACATTACTCCTCCCGATATCTTTACCGTATTGTTCAATTGGGGTATGGTGAGTATATCACCATCCTGGAGGATGATATCGTCGGCTTCTCCCGGTTTTTTCAATGCTTTTTCCAGATCGATCCCAATATTCTGTACAGTAAGGTCAATACTATTGATAAAAGTGGAGTCGCTCTCCATCCGGGCCTGGGTCAATAATGCCTTGCGGCTTCTTTCGATCTCCTCGGGAGTGGACTTGCGCAATAGCTTGGCACCTTTGGCATAAGCATATTCGGTTAATCCGCCTGCCCTTTCTACCAATGATGAGAGCCGTTCATTACGTGTTTTTTTTGCATATCTTCCCCCGAAGAGAACTTCTCCATTTATTGTGACATTATTCTGGGGTTCATAACCGGGTGAACGGCGTACCACGATTTCATCGAACGCTTGCAATACGAAAGCCGGGTCGCTCGAAATGATTTCGTCATCCTGCAGCGTGAAAGTATACACTTCACTCATTGTGGGTGGGGTGGTGGTACTGGCGGGATCTTTTATGCGGCGATACACATCGACCCGTGCCGTGGATGCTTCCTCACTGAGTCCCCCTGCCTGCAGGATGGCATCCTCTATACGCATGTTCAACGCGAAAGGATAGCTGCCGGGGTCACGGACAGAGCCGGCTACAGATACGGTGACGCTGTCCTCGAGTGAGAAGATGGAGGGAATATGAAGACGATCGTTCTTTTGCAAAGGGATATCCGGTATGCGGCTGTTGAGCAGGGCATTCAGATCGAACGACTCCATCGTCTTCCGGAGGTCGTCCTGTTCACGATAGAGCAACGCACGCTGCAGATAGGCGTCTCCGGTAGGGCCCAGGGCCACATCTACCAGATCACGTACGGTTTGGATTCGATCTCCTACGGCATATTTTCCGGGGCGTTCTATAGCTCCGGTGATTTCCACCATATTGGAAAATTTTCCGGAAATGCTGTCCACATTGATCCGATCGCCATCCCGGAGTTTGAAATTGGCATATTCGGGTTGATTGACGGTGAAAGCTTCCTTCTCATGGATACCCCCCCTGAGTAATGAAACATTGGCACGATAAGCATTGCCGTTGAACCCTCCTCCAAAGCGGATCAGGTCCTGCAATGTTTCATCTTCCCGTACCTCATACCACATGGGACGCCTGATCTCACCGGTGATCTGCGCCAGGGTGCTGTATGGCTCTACCATCACGATATCGCCCTCTTGCAGGTTGATGTCATTGGTATTATTGCCTTTCATCAGATAGTCGTAAAGGTCTACAGTAGCCACATTCCTGCCGGCCCTGAAGATGCGGATATTACGCAAGCTTCCTATTTCGGAAGGCCCCCCCGATACATAGAGAGCGTGAAATGCCGATGCGAAGGAGGATAGGGTATAGGTGCCGGGAGCGGCCACTTCGCCCATTACATTCACCTTGATGGTGCGTACATTTCCCACCGAGATAGCAAGGAATGTGCCGGGAGTGGATGAGTCGAGATCGGAGTAAATGGACGAAAATTCATTGCGTATCTTCGATTCGGCTTGTTGTACGTTAAGGCTGCTCAGCATGATCCGACCCAACCCCGGAACGATAATATAACCGTCGGGAGTGATGGTGTAACGTACGTTCAGTTCTGAATTACCCCACACATCGATGATTATTTCATCCCCGGGGTTGAGCACATAATTGGCCGGAGTAGGCATGTTCATGTTGGGAGAGAATGTGAGGTTTGTCCTGGAAAAGAAATTCTGCCGGTATATCCGCTCTTCGGGAGGAGTTTGCAACATTTCCGGAATAATGAGGGGTATTTCTGCCGTATCCCGTAAAAAAATGTTGGATGAGTCGTCTTTAGTATTTCTATTGTTATTAATGACGTCCTGATCGTTGTCGTATTGGGCACGGATACGTTGAAGTTGGGTAACGGTAATCCCTTTTTTGTTCAACTCCATCAGCATCTGCTGCTGCGACATCCCCGAGTTCTCATATTTCCGCAACTCCCGGATCGCCTGCTGATCGGTCATTTGTCCGGATAAAGCACCGGTCAGGAATAACAGTATGGTTAGTAGGCTTATAAATTTATACTCCCTATGCATAATATTTTTTCATTGATAGTCGGTGGTCGATTTTTGAATTGACAACAAAAATAGTGGTTATTTTGATAAACTACAATAGTAAAATGACAAGATGGTTATTTTCTTCGTCCGCCAATTACTCCGAACAGTCCCCGTTTTTTAGCGCCGGTTTCGGATAGAGGCAATTGTCCTGCCATGACCTTTAGCGCATTGATCCCTTCGGCAGTCGCTTTGACTGCGTTATAAATAGTACCCCAGTCGGGGAGTCCGCCCAAATTACGGTCGTCGATAAACAATTCAACACCCAGCTTGCGTGAAATATCTTCTCCCAACTCTTTGTCTTCACCCCGGTAGTTCTCGTTTTCGGCGTAAAAATAGAGTCCACGTTGTGCGCAGTAGTCGATGGCATCTTGGAGAAGCCGACCGCGGCGTACCGTCCACAGGATCAGTTTGTGCCCGTCTTTTTGCATCTGCAGGAGTGTTTCGATAGCAAAAGGAATGGGTTTCCCTATGTCGGGATAGGCATGTTCCACAATAGTTCCGTCGAAATCGATAGCGATGATCATAAACCTGAATGTTTCAAATTGCGGGGCAAAGGTACGAAAAAAGCATGACAACCGGTAAAAGGTGTCATGAAATCTTCTCTACCATAGTGGGGCTGATCTCCACCTCGGCGCACCCCAGCTGTTCGATACGGATGATGATCCTGGATTTTCCCTCCATGGTGATTAATTCTCCTTCGAGACCGGTAAGCGGACCTTTGATCACACGCACTTTCTCGCCCGGTTGGAGGTCGTTGGCGCTGAAATTGACGGCGGTGTCGGAATGATCGAGCATAAAGCGGAAGCGCTCCATCTGATCCGTGGGTATCTCAGTGGGAGTATGTTCGCCGCGGAGCGTCAGATAATACAGGATGGAAGGGAGGGTAATGACGCTGCGCTGCTCCCGGGAATCGACACGCACGAAGATCATCATCGGGATGAGTACCCGTTCCACCTTTTTTTTCCGGTCACTCCATTGCCGCACTTCTTCCTGCACCGGCAGGAAGTTCTCCACGCCCATTACCGTGAGTCGGTCACGCACCTTTTTCTCATGGTGCATCTTCACATAAGCTGCCAGCCATCTTTTCTCTGCCATATGAATATTAATTCTCACTATTTGACAAAGTAAACGGTTTTTTGTTTGATGACAAAATGTATTGTGAGCTCAAATTGTATATTTTGTGCTAAATTTGTACCTTGAAAATAACAGATACTACGCAGTAACGACGATTGTAAATTTATATGGCGCACAAAATATTTCCCCTGCTGATTTTGTTTTTGACCGGGGCAACAGGGTTGTTTGCTTCCGGACCGCCGGCGACGGAAGTGAGAGCAGTTTGGCTGACAACCAACTACGGACTCGATTGGCCGCGTAACCGTACCAGCATGGAAGTACAAAAAAGGGAACTGACAGAGATCCTGGATAACCTGAAGAAACATAATTTCAATACGGTGTTTTTTCAGGTGAGAGGCAGAGGGGAAGTGCTCTATAACTCACGCATCGAGCCGATGTCGTCGCTCATCGCTCCTGCCGGGCCGGGCCGGGCGCCATTCGATCCGCTGGCGTTTGCCGTGGAGGAGTGCCATAAACGGGGATTGGCCTGCCATGCCTGGGTGGTGACTTACCCTTTGGGGAACGACCGCCATGTACGCAGCTTAGGGACACAGTCTGTAACCAAAAAGAATCCTTCCATCACCAAACAATTCCAGAGGGAATGGTTCCTTGATCCGGGAAATCCGCGTACCGACGATTATCTGCTCTCAATCGTGAAGGAGATCGTGGCCGGCTATGATATAGATGGTATCCATTTCGACTATATCCGATATCCCGATAACCGGGGACGCTTTCCCGATGACGGAATGTACCGCCAGTATGGCAAGGGGAAGTCGAGGGATGAGTGGCGCAGGGATAATATTACCCGCTTTGTGATAAAAGTATATGATCAGGTGAAGGCTATGAAGCCTTGGGTGCAGGTGAGTAGTGCCCCTTTAGGGCGGTATCGCGCGCTGGGAAATAACGGAGTGGGATGGACTGCGTTGGAGACGGTATCGCAGGATGCCGGCAAGTGGATGATGATGGGCAAGCATGACGCCATCTACCCGATGATGTATTACAAGGAGAGGCTCTTTTATCCTTTTGTGGACGATTGGTTGAAACATAGTAACGGTAGGATTGTAGTGCCGGGGCTGGGAGCTTACCAGATGATCGAATTGGGATGGTCGTACCGTGATATACTGAACCAGGTAGATTATACCCGTCAGAACGATTCACACGGACAGGCTTATTTCCGCACCGAGAATGTGTTGTCCAACACAAAAGGAATACTGAGGGAGTTGGAGGAATATTATAAATACCCTGCGAAGCTGCCACCCATGACGTGGCTGAGTGACTCTATTCCCGATAATCCCTACGACTTGAGGGCAGAGAAAAATGGAGAGGGTCTATTGGAACTTTCGTGGGAAGGGAACCGTGATGGGAGGGTGACATATAACGTCTATCGGAGCGAAAATGACACCCTGAGTCTTGAGAACGCAGAAGAATTAATGGCTGTAGGACTGCGGGAGCCGATGTTCCGTTACAAGGCCGAGAATAATGATAAGGCTTATTATTACTATATTACCGCGTCGGACGCATATAACAATGAGAGTGGACCGTGTATCCCTGCTTTCTTTTACCATTCGGAAACGGTGAAGTGAAGTGGTTGAGTGCCTAAGTGGTTAGGTGCCTATGTGCTTGAGTGATGATTTGTTGATTTGATGATTTCATTTTCAATTTTCAATTGATGAAATTTTTTTCAATTAGAAAAACATGGGAAAATCGAAAAAAAAGAATAATTTTGTAGCCTATGGATGCCGCTCAAAAATTGAAGCAACAGGTAAGAAGCGAGTTTATGGAGTATTTGACGCTCTATAAGCACAGAAAAACACCCGAACGTTTTGCGATTCTCGATCATATCTATTCAACGCGAGGACATTTTGATATGGATTCTCTTTATAATTCTATGATTGAAGTGAACTTCCGGGTGAGCCGTGCTACATTGTATAATACCATTCAGTTATTGCTGGATTGCGGGCTGGTGGTGAAACATCAGTTTGGGGCGAATACTTCTAAATACGAGAGGGCTTACGGTAATGAAAACCATGACCACCTTATCTGCACGACCTGTGGAGAGGTGCGCGAGATGACGGGCGACTTACTGACTCCTACCCAGCTCAAAAAGATCAGGAAGTTCAAAGTGAGCTACTATAGCACCTATATCTATGGCACATGCAGTAAATGTATTCATGCCAAGCGGATGGAACTGAGTCGTTTGGGACGTAAAAATGAGGTTAAACAGAATAAAAGCAACGGTAAACAAAATAAAAAATGAAAGTTGATGTACTTTTAGGGCTCCAGTGGGGCGACGAAGGTAAAGGAAAAGTGGTGGATGTGCTTACGCCCCAATATGAGGTGGTGGCACGGTTTCAGGGTGGACCCAATGCCGGTCATACCCTGGAGTTCGAAGGAGAGAAATATGTGCTGAAGTCAATCCCGTCGGGTATTTTTCAGGAAGGGAAGATAAATATCATCGGCAATGGGGTAGTAATTGATCCTGCCCTCTTTAAGCTGGAAGTAGAAGCATTGGAAGCGTCGGGACATTCTCTTACCGACAGGCTTTTTATCTCTAAGAAGGCCCATCTGATACTGCCGACACACCGATTGCTGGATGCCGCTTCGGAAAAAGCGATGGGTGATGCCAAGATCGGCACTACCGGACGGGGTATCGGTCCTGCTTATACCGATAAGGTCGGACGGCACGGACTAAGGGTCGGTGACTTGTTTCATAACTTTGAGGAAAAATACCGCAATGCAGTACTTCGACATAAAGAACTGCTCGACCATTACCAATTTGAATATGACCTTTCCGCACTCGAAAAGCAGTGGTTTGAGGGAATTGAGAAGATGAAGGAATTCACTATTATCGACAGTGAGCATTTTATCAATAAGCATCTGGCAGAAGGAGGTTCGGTGCTGGCCGAGGGTGCGCAGGGATCGATGCTGGATATAGATTTCGGTTCATATCCTTTCGTAACATCATCCAATACCATTTGTGCCGGTGCCTGCAGTGGTATGGGGGTAGCTCCCGGACGTATCGGCGAAGTGTACGGTATCTTCAAGGCTTATTGTACACGGGTGGGCAGCGGTCCTTTCCCTACGGAACTGTTTGATTCCGACGGACAGCTGTTGCGTGATAACGGAAATGAATATGGTTCGGTGACAGGACGTCCGCGCCGTTGCGGATGGATCGATTTGGTCGCACTGCGTTATACTATTATGTTGAACGGAGTAACCAAATTGGTGATGATGAAAAGCGATGTATTGGACAGTTTTGAAACAATCAAAGCCTGTGTGGCCTACAGGGTAAACGGCGAAGAGACGGAAGACCTGCCTTACGATATATCAGAAGGTATTGAACCTGTTTATGTGGAGTTGCCCGGTTGGCAGACTGATATGACGAAGATGCAGTCGGAAGATGAATTCCCGGAAGAATTCAATAACTATCTCTCTTTTTTGGAAACAGAACTTGAAGTACCTGTTGCTATCGTGTCCCTCGGTCCCGATAGAGCACAAACAATTATAAGATAAACAATAACAAATGGCAACAATCTGGATTATATTTATTGCAATTGCAGTGGCCGGCTGGATCGTACAAGGTACGCTACAGAGCCGATTTAAGAAGTATTCAAAAATTCCTCTTCGCAACGGAATGACGGGCAAAGAGGTGGCGGAAAAGATGCTGCACGACAACGGGATCTATGATGTACAGGTGATCTCGGTAAGAGGGCAGTTGACCGACCATTATAACCCGTTGAACAAGACTATCAATTTGAGTGAACCGGTATATGACTCTTATAGCGTGGCAGCTGCCGCAGTAGCCGCACACGAAACGGGCCATGCGGTTCAGCATGCGAAAGGATATGCTCCCCTGAAATTGAGGTCGGCACTGGTACCGGTGATTTCATCTACCTCCAAATGGGTGATGTGGGTGATCCTGCTGGGAATCATCCTGATCGAGACTTTCCCGATGCTTCTCTGGTTCGGAATTGCCATGTTTGCACTTTCCACACTATTCAGTTTTGTCACATTACCGGTGGAAAAAGATGCGACTAACCGTGCTCTCCGCTGGCTAAGCAGTGCCGGTATTACCGACGCAGGTAATCATACCCAGGCGGTAGATGCCCTCCGTTGGGCCGGTTACACATACGTAGTGGCCGCACTCAGTTCCCTTGCTACATTGCTCTATTATATCATGATTGCCATGAACAGAAGGTAATTGTAGTTAAATGATTTATCGGGGAAGCTCTAACAGTTGTGGGGCAGTAATTATTTGTAAAGAGGACAACAATTGTTCTCTTTTTTTTGTTTATCAGATGCAGGCAGGATATACATTTAATGAACCATTATTAGATGAAAACGATTTTGATTACCGGTGGATCGGGCATGGTGGGCAGAAAGCTATCGGATTTGCTCATTGAGAACGGTTATAGGGTGATCTGGCTGAGCCGTGAACGATATGTGAAGGCACACATTCCCCGCTACCGGTGGGATTACCGGAAGGGGGAGATCGACAGTGAGGCTGTGGAACAGGCCGACATGATCATTCATCTGGCAGGATCGAATTTAGGCGATGGTTCCTGGACACGGTTGAAGAAGCAGAAGATTGTGGAGAGCCGTGTGCAGACGGCGAAGTTGTTGTTAGAGACGGTAAAAAAGATGAATAAGAGGCCTGAAGCGTTTATCTCTGCTTCGGCGGTCGGTTTTTACGGGTCGGTGACGGGAGAAAAGATATTTACTGAAGAAGATGATCCCGCACACAACGATTTCTTGAGCCGTACCTGCCGGAAATGGGAAGCTGAGGCGTTCAGATTCAGGGATGAACTAGGTGTACGTACGGTAGCATTGCGTACAGCCTTTGTTATATCCCAAAAGAGCGAAGCTTTTGAAAAAATGATGCTGCCGACAAGGGTCGGATTGGGCGCCCCGTTGGGTTCAGGCAAACAATATCTGAGTTGGATCCATATTGATGATCTTTGTCATCTTTATTTGAAAGCGGTTGAAGATAGTTCTATGGAAGGAGTTTTCAATGCGGTTGCACCGGAATTTATCACCGATGCCGAGTTTATGAAGATTCTGGCGAAAGCAATGAAACGGCCTTTTTTTATGCCGCCTATACCCGCTTTCCTGCTTCGGCTCTTTATGGGACAGGCCGCAGATATGATACTGTATGGCAGTCGCATTTCATCCCAAAAAGTATTCGATGCCGGGTATAAATTCACTTATTCCACGGCACAGGAAGCAATAGCAATTACCCTTCAGTCAATGAAGGAATAATTTCAATTTTTATATAATCACTTAAACATTTAAAAATCATGGTTAAATTAGATCCGTACCTCAATTTCGACGGTACATGTGAAGAGGCTTTCAATTTGTACAAATCCGTATTTGGCGGAAAGTTAAGCGAAGTTATGCGAATGGGAGATATGGAAGGAATGGAGGTTCCTGAAGCATATAAGGACCATGTAATGCATGTTTCATTGCAACTGCCTAACAATTTACTAATGGGATCTGACGTAGTGCCCGGTATGGGAAATCCTTTGCGTCCCGGAAATAACAACTATATATACATCGCGGCCGACAGTCGTGAAGAAGCGGATAGGTTGTTCAGTGAACTGTCGGCCGGAGGTGAGGTTGAAATGCCCATGGAAGATATGTTCTGGGGCGATTACTTCGGAAGTTTCAAAGATCGGTTCGGCATTTGGTGGATGATTGGCTATTCATTTCTTTCCGATACGGTATAACCGTCCTTCATCCGTTACGGCATAGAGAGCGCCGTCTTTCCCGTCGGCCACATCGCGGAAACGCTGGCCTTCATCGGCGAGCAGGCGCTCTTCGCCTATTACTTTGTTGTCTTTGATTACAAGACGGGCAATATGTTTGCTGCTGAGCCCGCCAATGAAAAGATTATTTTCCCATTCGGGGATAGCGTTGGAGCTATAGAAGGCCATACCGCTGGGCGAGAGTACGGGATCCCAGTAATAGACGGGTTGTTCCATCCCTTCTTTTTGGGTAATGCCCTCACCAATGATTTCTCCGCTGTATTCGATACCATAGGTGATAATAGCCCATCCATAATTTTTCCCCGGTTTGATAAGGTTGATTTCATCACCTCCGCGTGGACCCATCTCACTGATCCAGAGTTCGCCGGTAACAGGATGGATGTCGAGTCCCTGCGGATTCCGATGCCCGTAACTATATATCTCAGGCAATGCTCCTTCAGTACCGATAAAAGGGTTATCCGATACCGGTTCACCTTCGGAGGTGATATGTATTACCTTGCCGTGGGCTTTATCAAGTTTCTGGGCATTGGGTCGGGTGGTGAGATCGGAGCGTTCGCCGGTGGTAATGAAGATATTCCCTTCCTTATCGAAAAGCAAACGGCTGCCGAAGTGCATACTGTTGTCATAGTAGGGAATAGCGCGATAGATGGTACTAAAATCCTCTATTTTGGTCTCATCGTCGGAGAGCCGTCCTTTTCCCACCGCCGTGAGAGATCCTTGTGGAGTTCGTTCGGCAAAGGTGAAATAGAGCATCCTGCTATTATTGAAATCGGGTGCGGGTGCCACATCCAGTAATCCTCCCTGGCTCCGGTCGTCCACTTCGGGGAAACCGGTGATAGGACTGCCCATATTTCCGTCGGTAGTAGCAATGCGCATTGTACCGCCTTTTTCTGTGATAGCCAACCGGCCATCCGGCAGTAATGTCACCGCCCAGGGTTTCTTCAATTCATCGTTAATGATGACAGCTTCGTAAGGAGTAGTCGTTTTCACGCCTGCAACGCGGGTTTGCCCCTCAAAAGCGGGTTTGAAATCAGGGTTATTGGGCTTTTCCGTCTCTACCGGCGGAAGCGTATCTCCCGGTAATTCTTCTTCATTTATTTTCTGTCCTTCACATGAAGCGGAGAGCAACACAAAGGCTGAGAAAAAAAGAGCTGTGATCTTTAAATAGTTCATAGGACTGTGATTTGTGTGTGAATTGTAATCCGAATAACTCATTTATTTAACAACGTGTAAATTACAATTGTTCAACCGTATAATTGACTATAAACTATTTTAATGTATCTTTGTTGTTATCATAGTTGTATTTTTATAATTCAAAATATATGCTTACATATAACGTGCAATTAAGAAAAGAGGAAGAAGGTGGATATACAGCTGTTGTTCCTGCGCTTCCGGGTTGTATTACTTATGGTGAGACTGTGGATGAAGCCATTATGATGGTAAAAGAGGCTGTGGAATTATATATTGATGAATTGACGGATCGTGGAGAACCAATTCCTGACGACAGTCATACTCTTGAATTTTCTATACATGTTGAAGCTGTATGAATTTGAATCCTAAATATCTTGTAAACTTATTGGAACAAAATGGATTTGTTTTTAAAAGATCAAAAGGTTCTCATTGGTTATATTATAATGCTCAAACAAATAAAACAGTAATTGTTCCAATGCATGGAAATAGGGACTTGAAAAAAGGAACATTCCTTGCAATTTTAAAACAAGCAGGAATTACATATAGATAATATAATTCAATCAAAATAAAAAACCGGGGGACAAAGGTAATATCACTTTGTCCCCCGGTTTTATTTTATATTTCACTTCATTATTCAATCTCCGCCTCAATCCATTTAGAACGGTTGGGAGATACAGGTTCTTTAACTTGCGTCCGGGGATTGTCCTTGAGTTCCTGAAGCAGGACTTCAACTGCTTTTTCGATAGAGGGATCGTTTCCTTTGACTAGTTCTTCGGGACGATCGATTACCTCTATATCGGGATAAACGCCAATGCCTTCTATGATCCATTCACCGGTTTTATCATAGATGCCAAAGCGGGGAACGGAGATATAACCGCCGTCCACCAGACGGGCATTTCCCGAAATACCGACCAATCCACCCCAGGTGCGGGTACCAATCAACTTGCCTTCTCCGGTCTTTCGGAAGAAATAGGGAAAAGCATCACCGCCGGAAGAGGAGTAACCGTTGATAAGCATCGCTTTTGGACCGTCATGCGCAATGCCGGGTGTTTTCATCGGTTGAGGCAAGCCGTTACGGTGCCAGTAGGCTAAGGTACGACGGTTAAGCAGGTCGATCATCCTGTCGGGGATGAAGCCGCCTCCATTGTACCGGTCATCGATGATAAGCGCCTCTTTATGATGGTAGGCATACATACCCCTGAAGAGTTCACGATTGCCTTCCACCGCAGTGTTGGGTACGTGAATATAACCGATCTTGCCATCGGAGAGCCGGTCGACCAGTTCCCTACGCTGGTTCACCCAGTCCATATACCTCAATTCCTGCTCGCTGGTGATGGTTTTCACGTTGTAGCTTTTTGCTCCTGATGCCGAAGGGCTGCTGTTGACCGTCAGTTCGATATGACGGTCACCCAGGTTCTCAAGCAGTGCATACGGATTTTGTTCCGTGGTCAGCTCCTGCCCGTTGATTCGGATAATATAGTCGCCTTCCTTGATGTTCACTCCACTTTCTGTGAGGGGTGATCGGCGGCTTTCGTTCCAGTTCTCCCCGGAATATATTTTCCTGATTTTGTAACGTCCGGCGGACAGATCGGCTTCGAGTTCTGCTCCCAGGAGCCCCCCGTTGATACGGTCTACGCGCGCGATATCGCCCCAATCCACATAGGAATGACCGGTATTGGTCTCGCTGACTATCTCGTTGAGGATATAGTCCAGGTCGAACCGGCTGGGAACGTAAGGCAGCAGTTCTCCGTAGTTTTTCCGGATGCCTTTCCAGTCCACACCGTGCAGGTTATCCACGTAGAAATAGTCGCGGAAGATGCGAAAAGCATCTGCATAGATTTGGTCCCACTCTGCGCGGGGATCGATCTTCATATTGAGGTTATCAAGATTGATCATACCGGTACCGGCAATTTGTCCTGTCTGGTTTTTCGCCACACCATAGTTATTGGCTTGGCGGTAGATAAACGACTTACCGTCGGCGGAAAGGATGCCGTAACCTGTCCCGTCGAGAATCTCTTCGGTTTTCTCTTCGTTGATATTATAGCGCATGATCTTATTTCCGGTAGAGTAGAGGATTCCCTCTTCCACGGTTCCGATGATACGGTAGTTGCCGGCCTGTAAGGGCAACGCCTGGATACGGTTACGGGCATTATCTGTATCGATCTCCACTTTCACCTTTCCGGATGTGGATGGGTTATTGTCGGACTTTTCATCACCATAAGGTTCTTTGTCTTCTTTATAGGGAGCGAGGGTCGTACCATCGTCAAGTAGAGGAAGGGCGTAGATACGGGAGGCGTTGTTATAGACGTAATCGAATTCGAAACTGCTGAAAGCAAGGTTGAAGTCCCGGTTAGAAACGAAAAAGAGGAATTTCCCGTCGCGGCTGAATATCGGGTTACTGTCTGAAAACGTGGCATCGGTAAGCTGATACTTCCGCCCGCTTGAAAGTTGATATACCCAGATAGCAGATTGATAATTGAGAGATGATTTGCTGTAAGCTATCCAATCACCATCGGGAGAGAAGGTATAATCCCTGATCTCTTCGGCGGTAGCTTCATCAATAGCTGTCTGCCGTCTCGTGGAGATATCTACCAGCCAGAGTTTCATGGTGCGGTCGCTGTAGGCGAGATGGGTACTGTGCGGTGACCATTCAGCGGTATATTTCCATGCTGCGGAGCCGCTGGTAATTTGTCGCGGGATAGCTCCCTCTTTGTTTTCCAGCAAGTAGAGTTCATATTCACCCGTCGTGTCGGAATAGTAGGCGATTTGTTTGCCGTCGGGCGACCATACAGGAGACAGTTCACGGATGCCCTGGGTGTTGGTGAGGTTTTGTATTTCACCTTTCTCTACCGGCGCACTGTAGATATCACCGCGAGCTTCAAAAAGAACCCGTTTCCCCGAAGGAGAAAGGCCGAAGCTGCTGATAAAATCTTTCACATTTCTGAAGTAGGGTTGCAGGTTGGGATTGTCATAATGGATATCCACATTAATTTTCCGGCTATCGCCGGATATGAGGTCGAGCACATACAGGTAACCGCCGTTTTCATAGACCAGCTTGCCGTTACGGCCTGAGGGCCACATCACGTCAAAGCCGCTATGGCGTGTAACTTGTTCGTTTTGTCCGGTACTCATATTATAGCGCCAGATGTTAAGCCGTGTGTCGCGGTCGGAGGCATAAAAGATATGATTGCCATACCACACCGGCCATTGGTCTGAACCGGCCCATTGTGTGATCTGTTTTGAATGGTTGTTGTTCAGGTCGTATGTCCACAGTTCTGTAGCTCGTCCTCCCTTATAGCGTTTCCAGGTGCGGAATTCACGGTCGACGGGTGTGAAACATAGCTGGGAACCGTCGGGTGAGAAGGTGGCGAACCCGCCGTTGACAATGGGGAGGGGCTCTTCGAATCCTCCATCGATACTGACGGTGAAATAGCGTCCGTTACGGTCGCCGAAACTTGTGCGGTTGGCCCTGAAGAGGATCCGTTTGCTGTCGGGTGTCCAGTCAAGTACTACGTTATCGAATCCACCTCTTGGCGGCATCTCCCCTACGGAGTTGTAGAAAGTGAGTTGCCGTGCTGTGCCTCCCCCGGAGGGCATCACCCATATCTGGCGGCTTCCGGAATACTCGGCTGAGAAGGCAATCCATTTACCGTCGGGAGAAATCTTGGGGAACAACTCGATACCGGGGTGTGAGGTTAGCCGTTTTGCCGTACCTCCGTTAGCGCTTACCGTCCAGATATCACCTGCGTAAACGAATGCAATCAGGTTTCCGTTAATATCGGGGTAACGGAGCATCCGGGCATCATCCATTGCCGAAGCTTGTAGGAGAAAAAGGCTGGAAAAAATAAGAATAGTTAGTTTTCGCATCTGATTGTTTTTTTAACCGTCAAATTTACGGTTTTTTTTCGAAAAATCCCTTATTTTCAGTTATTCGGTCGAATTATGGAAATTTTTCCATAATTAAAATTGGAACTGAATTATTATTTCTTTACATTTGTGGCCTATAACCTATTATTGAAAAAACTACTATTATGACACGTAAAATTTTAATCAGGGATCTCACGTTACGTGACGGTCAACAATCTGCTTTTGCCACCCGTATGAATCAATCACAGGTCGACAGAGTATTGCCTTATTACAAGGATGCCAATTTTTATGCTATGGAAGTATGGGGAGGTGCCGTCCCCGATTCTGTGATGCGTTTTTTGAATGAAAATCCATGGGACAGGTTGGAGAAAATCCATCGTGCCGTTGGAGGGGTATCCAAATTGACCGCTCTTTCACGTGGACGGAACTTGTATGGCTATGCCCCTTATCCCGACGAAATCATAGATGGTTTCTTTAAAAATGCCGTCGATTCGGGATTGAATATCATGCGTATCTTTGATGCTTTGAATGATGTGGACAACATCAAGTCGAGCGTCGCGTCTATTAAGAAATATGAGGGAATGGCCGATTGTGCTGTTTGCTACACCATAGATCCTAAATATGATGAAACACCTTCACCTGAGAATAAGAAAAGAGGATTATTCAGTTTCCTCTCCGGCAAGTGGGAAATGGCACATTCCTCCCACAAGCCCATTTTTACGGATGAGTACTTTTTGAATAAAGCAAAAGAGATGCTTGCCTTGGGAGCCGATATGATCACAATAAAGGATATGAGCGGACTGATACCGCCTTCACGGGTAGCCACATTGATACCATTGTTTAAAGAACAATTGAAGGTGCCGGTCGATTTTCATACCCACTGTACACCGGGATTTGGGTTGGGAGCTGTGCTCGCTGCTATCATCCATGGGGCGGATATTGTGGATACCGTTATCTGGAATTTCGCCGGCGGTCCGGCAGCACCAGCTATTGAGCTGATCTATATTTTCTGTAAGAAACTGGGTGTTGAGTTGGATGTGAATATGGAGGCTGTGGCGAAGATCAACGAGAAATTATTTGATATTCGTAAGGAATTGGAGGCTTATGATGCCGTGAAGCAGTTCCCCAAACCATTCAACCCGTTGACTGACACTCTTCCCTCTGAGATCGAGCGGGAATTCGATCTGGCCATTGAAGCGGTCAACCGGAATAATGAAGCTGCACTGCTGGATGCCTGCCACGCCATTCATGACTATTTTAATTTTCCTAAACCCGATGAACGAATCAAAGAAGCGGAGATTCCCGGAGGGATGTATACCAATATGGTGGCCCAGTTGAAGCAGGTCAACTCGCTTGATATCCTTCCCGAAGCAATGAAGTTGATCCCCAGTGTCCGCCTTGATGCGGGTTTGCCTCCCCTGGTTACGCCTACCAGCCAGATCGTGGGAGTACAGGCTGTGAGTTCCGCATTGAACCTGAAGAACGGCCGTCCCAAGTATGCCAATCCTTCCAATCAGTTTGTGTCACTTGTAAAAGGAGAATACGGGAAGACACCCGTTCCGGTAAATCCGGAGTTCCGCTTGCAGATTGCCGGTACCCGGGAAGAAACGCCTTATGACACTTCTGTCTACAAACGCCAGGAAAATCCGGTATTGGAAGAGTATGGAGGAGTGCTTCTTGCGAAAGATGAGAAAGAAGACCTTTTGTTGGAATTGTTTCCTACTGTCGCTGCAAATTATTTGAAAGGTCAACGGCAGGAAGAATGGAAGAAGGCACAGGCTGAAAATCACCTGTTGGGAGATGATGGTGACGAATTAGTTGGAGAGTCGATCCTGCAAACGACCGGCTCAGGGATGACGCAGGGGGCAGAAGTGGTTGATCCTCAAGAGAAAGTTATACCAACGGAATCTCATAGAGGATATGATATAATGTGCCCGATGCCCGGTAATATTCTGAAGGTCTCTGTAAAAGAGGGAGACAGGGTAGAAAGAGGTGATATCATCTTTGTGCTGGAGGCGATGAAAATGGAAAACGATATTCCATCTGAAGTTTCAGGAACTGTAGGTCATATCTTTGTTAACCGGGGGGATACAGTAAATGAAGGGATGCCTTTGGCAGAGATTATCTGAACATCCTTCCTTCAAAATTGTTGAATAACAGGGCAGGAAGGAAAACCGGTACGTTTCGTGCCGGGGGATTGTTAATTATTGGATATGGAGCATACTGGAGAATCAGTGAGGATATATGAACTGGATAAATACAATTATCCTACGTTCAGAGACAAGCTGATAGAGCTTTACTTGCATGCTTTTACTACAGGAGATTATGGTCAGTTTATTACCCGTGAAACGGCGGAAGCTACGCTCGATGACATGTTGCGGGACGGATGTGGTCGTATGGCGTTTGCCGCTGATTGTCTGATGGGATTGGTCATCACCCTTCCTCTGGAGAAAGATCCCGGTTTCCCTGCCGATATATGCCCCATGATCCCGGTAAAACTGTCGATTTATATTGCAGAGGTGATGGTGCATGCCAATTACCGGGGTAGGGGAATCGCTTCAAAAATGGTGGAAAGCCAGTTGCGCAAGGAAGCGAAGAATTATTTGTATGCTGTGATCCGTGTATGGGAGAAAAACAAACCTGCGTTGGAACTTTACAGAAAGTTAGGGTTTCTTCCTATTGCTGGAATAGTACAGAAAAAACTCAATACTGATGGGGAAGAATTTGAAATGAAAAAGTTGTATCTGGCGAAAGAGTGTAAAGGTGGAAAGGTGGAAAAGTGTGGGAGACTTGGAGAGAGGGAGACTTGGAGAGAATTTTGAAATAAAAAAAATAAAAATGAAAGCATTAATTACCAAAACAGTGGATCTTCGATCCGGTTCGCCGGAAGAGAAACGACAGGAAATCCGTGATTATTTCCTGAAGACCTGGGCAATCGATGAGTTACTATATACACAGTTGAAGTCGGATGATGTATTTTATATGCGGGGCGATCCGTTGCGGCATATCATCCTTTTTTATCTGGGGCATACAGCTGTCTTTTTCATTAACAAGCTTTATCTGGCAAAGATCATCGACCGCCGTATCAATCCTGAATTTGAATCGACCTTTGCCATCGGGGTGGATGAGATGAGTTGGGACGATCTGGATAACAATCATTACGACTGGCCGCCGGTATCGGAGGTGCGTTCTTACCGTGACAAAGCGAAAGAATTGATACTGAGAGTGATTGACAATACGCCGGTTGAAATGCCGATCAGTTGGGAAAGTCCTTTCTGGATTGTGATGATGGGCATTGAACATGAACGGATCCATCTGGAGACTTCTTCGGTATTGATTCGTCAGTTGCCGTTGGACCAGGTAGTGAAAGGCCTGTTCGGTGAAAGGTGTAGTGTAGTGGGGGAGGCGCCGGTAAATGAATTGATACCGGTGACGGGTGCTGTGGTGAAATTAGGAAAGCCCGCAGATTATCCTCTTTACGGGTGGGATAATGAATATGGCTCCTATGAAGAGGACGTTGCCGATTTCTCTGCTTCGAAATATCTGGTTTCCAACAGAGAATTTCTGGAGTTTATAGAAGATAAAGGATATGAAACAGAAAGTTACTGGACAGAAGAGGGATGGAACTGGCGTAATTTTAAGCAGGCACAGATGCCACTATTCTGGAGGAAAGATGAGAATGGCTATCGGTTGAGACTGGTAGCCGAAGAGATACCTATGCCCTGGAACTGGCCGGTGGAGGTGAATTATCTGGAAGCAAAAGCCTTTTGTAACTGGAAGAGTGCGAAGACGGGCCGTAACTTCAGGCTGCCCACCGAAGCGGAATGGTACCGACTGCACAAGGTAGCCGGATTGGAGGAGGTGACGGAGTGGGAGCAAGCACCGGCTAATATCAATCTGGAATATTTTACATCGCCATCTCCTGTGGATATGTTTGAGCAGGGAGGATTTTTTGATGTGATCGGTAATGTGTGGCAATGGACGGAGACCCCCATCACGGGTTTTCCCGGTTTTAAAGTACATCCGATGTACGATGATTTTTCCACGCCGACCTTCGACGGAAAACATAATTTGATCAAGGGCGGTTCATGGATCTCGACCGGCAACGAGGCGACTATCCACTCGCGATATGCTTTCCGGCGCCATTTCTATCAACATGCCGGGTTCAGGTATGTGGAATCGGATAATCCGCTGGTGATCCGGCAGGCAGATTATGAAACGGATGAGGAAGTGACGCTCTCCTGCGAGAATAGCTGGGGTGATCCCTGGGACAATAAGCCTGTTTTTACTATCCGGCTGGCAGAACTGGTGGATGACTTGTTGAAAGACAATACTGATGCACGTATCCTGGATCTGAATGCCGACACTGGACGACTTGCCTTTGAACTGACCCGGAAATATAATGATGTGACGGCACTCGATTTTACTGCGCGTATGATAAGGATTCCCATTCAGTTGCAGGAACAGGGTTATGTGCGCTATACGGCGAAAGACGAGGGTGAACTGGTGTTTTACCGTGATATTGTACTGGCTGATTTCGGATTGACGGAAGCCAAAGACAATATTTTGTTTATGCAGTCAGACGCAATGAATCTCAAACCCAATTATTCGGGATACGACCTGATCATTATACCTGCATTATTGGAAGAGTTAAGTGACCCGCTGTTGTTTCTGTCACATATTCATGAACGCCTGAACGACAAAGGAACTCTGATACTGGCATCGGATTATGAGTGGGACAGGGCTATCACTCCCCGGGATAAATGGCCGGGTGGTTTTAAGAGGGATGGCGAACCGGTGACGTCACTCGATGGTATAAAAGTGGCGTTGGCGCCACAGTTCGAGCTTTTATCCGATCCGCAGGAAATCTGTAGGACGATAAAAAGGTCATCCCGCCTGACGGAAAACCGCTTGACACAGGTTACTATCTGGAAGAAGAGATAAACTTTGCGATCGATGGGTACCTCGCAAAATGTCTAAAGGTTTCAGCTTTAGTTGCAATAGTACGACTTGTGAAATTTGAATGCTTAATTAAACCAGCGGGTAAGGGAGTTGAAGATATTTTCGCTCTCTTTCCGCCTTTTTTCACGGAGGTCATTGTCAGGCGCAAGCACTTTCAGTCCCTGATGGATGGTTTCTACCTTGATCTCGTTGCCGGTATTTACCGGTTCGCCGTCCACATGCATCACACCGGCGCGGGATCGTTTAATCAGTAGGTTACGGGTAACCAGCGAGGTCATCTTGCTGTTTTTATCGATGTTATTGGTAAAGAGTTGAAGGGTCGTCTGCGGTATCTCGATAGCATTCAGCGGTTTCAGGATGGAGACATTCATCATGCCGTCATCCATGCTGGCGCCCGGGGCGATATGTGCGTCGTTGCCATACTGCGAAGCATTGGCACATGTGAGGATGAAAGCCCGTTCGGTAATAGTTTCGTTGTCGGAAGTGATCTCATACTCTTCTGAACGGAAATCGACCACACTCTCAAGGATATTACGTACATAACCCAGTGGCCCTCGTTTCTTGCCTTCGGCGAACCGGTCGCTGATAAAAGCGTCGAACCCGAAACCACAGGTGCAGAAAAAGATATGCCCATTGGCTATGCCATAGTCGATGGTGCGTGTATGCGCCCGAAGGATGATATCGATAGCTTTCTCCGGATCCATTGGTATGCCCAGTTCCCTGGCCAGTCCGTTACCCGATCCGAAAGGAATAATTCCCAGTGCGGTATCGGAGTGGATCAGCGCTTTGGCCACTTCATTCACCGTACCGTCACCACCGGCCACAAGCACATTTTTATACTTCTTTTCCGCTGCTTCCAGTGCTATCTCGGTAGCATGATCGGGATAACCGGTGATGCGGATAAAAATATCGTATTTCCGCTGATCGAATGCAGCGGCTACTTCTTCAGGAATGTTTTTCTTGGATTCCGTACCCGAAATAGGGTTGATAATAAGACATATTTTCTCTTTTGGCATTTTGTTGCTTTGGAATTAGAAGTTTGAACTCTTCATTCTTAATTTTTCACTTTTCATTCTTCATTCTTCACTCTTCACTCTTCACTTTTATGATTAACAATTAATACTTCATTTTGTTTTAACCCTTTTTATTTGCCCCTTACCGCTTTGTTTTTTACTTTTGTCCAAATTTCACAAACACATTTATGCAATCCACTTTTATCCTGATTGTAATTGTTATCTATTTCGGCGTTTTGATGCTGATTTCTTATCTTACCAGCCGGAAAGGTTCGGGTAATGATACTTTCTTCCGTGCCAACAAATCATCCAAATGGTATGTCGTAGCTGTAGCGATGGTCGGTACATCCATCTCGGGGGTGACTTTCGTCTCCGTACCGGGCATGGTACGAAACCTTGATATGACCTATATGCAGATGGTATTCGGTTTTTTCTTTGGATACCTGGTGATTGCTTATGTGCTCTTGCCTCTCTATTACCGGCTGAACCTGACCACCATTTATGGGTATCTGGAGCAACGATACGGACCGAAATCCTATAAGACAGGCGCCTGGTTTTTTCTGATCTCGAAAATTGTGGGTGCGGCAGCACGTCTTTATCTGGTGGCTTTTATCCTGCAGACATTGGTATTCGACGCCTGGGGTGTGCCTTTTGTAGTGACGGTGATAGGGATTATCCTGGTGATCTGGCTCTATAGTCATAAGAGCGGCATTAAAACGATCATCTGGACGGATTGGCTGCAGACTATCCTGTTTATCACTGCGCTTATACTGATTGTGTGGCAGGTAGCCATGCGCCTGAATCTGAATTTTGGAGGAGTTGTGACGACAATTGCCAATAGTTCCCACTCCCGCATTTTTGTCTTTGACGATTGGGGGAGTACCCAGAATTTCTTCAAACAATTCTTTAGCGGGATGTTTATCACGATCGTAATGACGGGACTGGATCAGGATCAGATGCAGAAGAACCTGACGATCCGCACACTCAAGGATGCGCAAAAGAATGTGGTATCCTATGGCCTGGCGTTTGCTCCTATCAATTTTCTTTTCCTCTGCCTGGGGGTATTGCTCATTGTATTTGCGGAACAGAATGGTATTATGTTACCGGACGTATCCGACAATATCCTGCCCGTAATTGCCAGTGAATATCTGGGACAGACGGTACTGGCTATTTTTATTATGGGAATCGTTGCGGCAGCCTTTTCGAGCGCAGACTCTGCATTGACAGCACTTACCACTTCCTTCTGTGTGGATATACTGAATATGAAACCTGTCTCTCAGACAAAGGTACAGGAACAGAGAGATATCCGTACCAGAAGAATAGTACATCTGGGGGTTAGCGCGGCATTTGTGCTGATTATCCTGCTGATTGAAGCAATTGGATCGGACAGTATCATCACCGCGATCTATAAATTGGCCTCTTATACATACGGACCGTTATTGGGGCTGTATGTCTTTGGGTTATACAGTAAAGTGAAGCCTATGGATAAATGGGTTCCCTATGTGGCCATCGCCTCACCTGTACTTTGTTTTATCATAGAAATAGCGATGCAACAGCTATTCGGTTACCAGGTAGGATATGAATTGCTGCTGATGAATGGACTGTTTACCGGTATGGGGCTTTGGATCGTTCGCGTTATTCGATAGTTATTTGGCTTCGCCGTTATTCGCTTCGCTGTTATTTGTGCTTCGCACGTAATACAACTGAATAACAACTGAATAACAACTGAATAACTACCGAATAACTACCGAATAACTACCGAATAACTACCGAATAACTACCGAACAACAATAGAACAACAACTGAATAACAATGAATATAAAAAAAGCAGAATTTGTGATAAGCAACAGCGACTACCGGAAATGTCCGCAGGACGGGAGGCCGGAGTATGCGTTCATCGGTCGGTCGAATGTAGGCAAGTCGTCGCTGATCAATATGCTGACCAACCGGAAGGGGTTGGCCATGACTTCCTCCACTCCGGGGAAGACGATGCTTATCAACCATTTCCTGATTAATGACGAATGGTACCTGGTGGATTTGCCGGGCTACGGTTATGCGCGCCGGGGTAAGGAGGGGCGCGAGAAACTCCGCAAGATCATCGAGGATTATGTCCTGGAACGGGACTCGATGACCAACCTGTTTGTATTGGTGGATTCACGCCATGAGCCGCAGAAGATTGATCTGGAATTTATGGAGTGGTTGGGTGAGCACGGCGTACCGTTTGCCATTGTCTTTACCAAAGCAGATAAACTGGGTTCCGGGCGACTGCAGTTGAATATCGACGCCTATAAAGAAAAACTATTGGAAACCTGGGAGGAACTGCCGCCCGTCTTTGTCACTTCATCCGAGAAAGGACAGGGCAGGGAGGAGTTACTCAATTATATTGACAACATCAATACAATGTTATAATTTATTTTTTATACGGCTGTAAGTTCCCTGCCCAAGCGGTGTAGTGTGGCTTTTATCTGCCTGGTTCGCTCTGCCGACGGCTTTTTTATGCCGTAAATATATTTTGCCAGCAGGCTTTTATTTATCCCCATGCTACGTGCCACTTCCGATACGTTAAGTTGTGGAAAACGGTTGAATATGAACGCTATTTCATTGTCAGTATCCGGCTCTGCCGTATCGAAAAAACTGTTGATGTGAATATCCTCATCCAGTTCCTCCCACCGCACATCGTCCAAAAACTTTCCTATGCGGAAATCGCTGCGTTGCTTATCTGTACCGTCTTTCAATCGTGGAAAAGCCTCTAACGGCCGGCTGTACGTATCTCCCGACGAAGTCTCCATATAAATACGCTCATCGGCAAACCATATATTTTTTATTGTTTCCATCATTATATGTTTTAGCGGTTATTCCCCATGAAATTCATTCCATTTTATTATAATTTCATTTTGATAGGTTTCCACAATCTTCATTGCTTTTTTTATATCTTGTGGTTTAATACCTTTGTTATACACCACTTCAATAGGTTCAATATTTATTTTTGCCCTACCATCACCATTCTCAATATGAACATGTATTGGCAGGTGTTCGTCTGCGTAAAAGTAAAATCGTAAACCGAAAATAATAAATAATGTCGGCATCGTCATTGATTTTAGTATTGCAAATGTAGGGTTAAAATTTTATCCCTGCAATCTTTTGTCTAATTATTTATTTAACTCCTCAGGAGAGTATAATTAGAGGTAGGGAGGTATAGTGTGTGCTAAGTACTACGGGTGGGGAAGGTCTGCAAGATGAAAAATGACAGACATCTTTGTTCCTTTTCCTGTTTCGGACGTAAGGGTCATTTCTCCGGGTAGGTTTTCAACACGTTCACGCATGGTCCTTAGTCCTATACCACGTGTAGTAGCGGTTGTGTCGAACCCTTCCCCGTCATCTTCGATAGAAAAACGGAATGTATCACCGTTGCTGTCGAATTGAAGAGAGATATCACCGGCACAAGCATGTTTTACGGCATTCGAGAGCCCTTCCTGTACGATACGGTATATATCCAGCGTCAGGGCAGCGGGCAAACTATCCCATATCTCCTGCTGCCGGATGTTGAGTTCTATATTTCCCGTAAAATATTCCTTTTGCCGTGAGACATAATCTTCCAGTATATCGCAAAAGGCGGCGTATTTGAATACGGGCGGCATCAACGCATGGGAAATATTTCTTACTTTATTGTGAAGCGAGTGCAATGTTTCCCTGAAGGAGTCTTTATCGAAACCATCCTTTTCCATTTTCATATTGACCGCGACAAATTCATTGGAGACGACATCGTGCAGGTCGCGTGCCAAGCGGGTCCGCTCTGCTTCCAGCCCTTCCAGGTAAGACTTCATCTGGCGCTGCTGTGTTTCACCCAGTAGGATCTGGTATTCCTTGTTTTTTTCTTCCAATTTTGCCGTTTCGAGCGCCGACTTCAATTCGGCCTCCTCCTGTTTGAGCTTAACCATGCCTAACTGCACGGCATCCGCTTTCCGTTTGTTGCGGAACCAGATGACGGCGAAGAATAACAGGAAGACCACCAGGATGATGATTCCCAAATAAAGGTATCTTATTTTCTGCTGGTATTCGTTCAGTTCCGTCAGCTGGCGGATATGTTGTTCTTTTTTTTCCACTTCGTACTGTGTGCGGATATTGTAGATGGAGGCATGCTGCTGTTCGTTGAATACTTTTTCCTGGTGCTTCATCTGTAGCTTCCTGTATGTCAAGGCAGGCGGGTATTCGCCCTTTGCCTCGTGAATATCGGCCAATATTTCGTAAGCATTGGCGTAAAATTCGGCATACTCATCACCTCCTGCGTCGCGGATCACTTCCAATGCTTTTTCGGCTTCGCTTATCGCGGACACATACTCATTTCTTTGCAGGTAATACTTTGCATACGTCAAGTGATACTGGGAGAAAAACTCAAAATCTCCGGGCATGGCAATTTGTTTCCCCTCTTCGAGTAAGCTTTTCACTTCCTCCAGATTGGGGTGGGATGTATCCATGAGATCACTGGCAAGAAATATAAAATAGATGGATACCGTTTGTCCCTGATAATCGGGTGGATTGGTCAGGCTATGGTAGGTGTCGATGATTTTCCGGTTATACACGATAGTTGAATCCAGGTAGCGGAAGTCATCTTTGTTTGCTTTGTAAAGGATGCTGTAATAATGCTGTTGGAGTATATAGTATTCGATAAATGCGACAGGATCGTTCAGTTTCTCCACCACCGGGGCGAGTTCTTCCGTCACCAGCCGCACATTCATGGAGTCTTGTTTATTTACATACCCCAGCCCTATATTCACTAAGATGCTGCTGATCATCTTGTCATATCCTCCGACTTTTTCAAAATAAGAAAGGGATTGGTACAGGTGTTCATGCGTTTGGGTCAAATCCCCCTGCCGCACATAGAGATGGCTTGCGGCATAATGTAGTTTGGCCAGGGAGAGGTCGTCCGCTACAGGGGTATAATAGAGAGCTGAGTCGAGATAGAGTTGCCCCTTTTCGAAATCATCCATATTTGCATAAAAGAGCAGTATATTGCTGTACAAGGTCATGGCTTGCATGTCCTTTCCCTCCCGTTTGGCCAATTGGACCAGTTTTTTCATCAGTTCGATCCGGTAATCAATTGTAACCCGGTCGAATTGAAGGTTCACCAACTGGTATTTTTCATCGAAGGAGAGATCGTTGCCCGACAATACTGTCATCACGGAGTCGAAAAGCGGTATCTCTGTACTGCCGGACGGCTCAGCGGCATGTCCGGGAAAAAGCAGGATGGCGGCCAATAGGGTCAGCAGCGGTAGTCTCATGTTGAATGGTTTGTTGTGCATATAGTAATGGTGAATATCAGTTACCGTTGACGATGCCGGTATGTAAAGCCACCGACACCAGTTGTGCCACGTTGCGGACATCGAGTTTCACGAACAGGTTCTTTCGATGTGTTTCTATTGTGTTTTCGCTCAACGAAAGTGTTTCGGCCATCTCTCGTGAAGAGTACCCGTCCACGATATACTTGAGGATGAGTTTTTCCTGTGCGGTGAGCGGTGCCATTTTCTTTGCCCGGCACAGATACTTCGAGACATATTGATTTTTTAAATGGCAAAAACGGGGACAAAGATAGCGGTCACCCGACAAGACTGTGTTTACGGCTTGTACGATATGTTCGGATGCCGAACTTTTCAGGACGATGCCGTCCACCTCCATCTCCACCAGCCGGTTGACGGTCCACACCTCTTCATGCATGGTGGCCACGATAATGCGTGCATTAGGTTCAACCGCACGGATGGAAGTGATCAGTTCGAAGCCCGACATTCCTTTTAACTGTAAATCGATAATGTACAGGTCGTAATTCTTCCTTTTTATCTCATCACACACCTGTTGAGCATCCGAAAATCCGATAATTTCTCCAAAGGCAAATGCCGTTTCCAATATCCGGGTAAGGCCATCAAGAACCAATTCATGGTCATCGACCAATAAGATACTGTACTCTTTATTCATGCTCGTTTCATATCTGATAGAATTTTTCCTGTAAAGTCTTCATATAGTTTCGCGATACGCAGAGGTTCTTTTCCCCGTCGAACGGAGGGGTCAGTCGGCAGGTCGTTCCCCTGATCGTGCTAAGATAATCCAGGTTGATGATCTGGCGCTGGTTGATCTGAACGAACGAAGAAGAAGCCTCCAGTATATCGTCCGCCTTTGTGTTTCTCCTTAACGCTACCTGTTTGCCGTTGGTCAAGGCAGCATTCCATTGGCGTTGCGCATTGATATAGGTAAAAAAGCCGATCTGGTTTATATGGAGTAACCGGTATCCCGTCACATCAGGCACCATAAAGATCTGGTTTGCCGGCAGCAATTCGGAGAATTTCCGGTCGAGAAACTTCAGATCCTTTTGCCTGGCCGCATGTTCAAAAAAACGATGGATGATCAATGAGAATTCTTCATGTCCATAGGGTTTAAGCAGGTAGTCGAAGGCGGATTCCCGTAAAGCGTCGAGCCAATATTTCTGGTAGGACGTGTAGAATACCACCTGCATGGGCCATGTGACGCGGTATTGCAGGCTGTGCAGCAGTTCCACTCCGCTCATTTCGGGAAGCTCCACGTCGAGGAAAAGCAGGTCGGGAGTCTTTTCCAATACCATTCTGATCCCCTCTTCAGCTTTTTTTGCCTCTCCCACGAGCGTTAATTCGGGAAAGCCTTCCAGCGATTGGCGCAGGTTCCGGATACAGACCGGTTCATCATCGATCACCGCTACGGTGTACATTTTGTGTATCATCTCATCTGGCTGTTTTATTCAAACGTATAATTATCCGGTATGTAAACCGAGACCTTTGTTCCACCTAACCCCTCTTCGTCAGAACGAAGGATATGGAAGAGGATCTTTTCCTTGTTTTTGTGATTGAACAGGTCGATACTCTGGTATAATACTTTTAATCCGGTACCGGTACCCGCCGACGGGTTCCCTTTCCCTGGCGAATAACCGGCGCAACTCTTTCCTTGCACGAAAGAACGGCAAAGACAATAAGAAAATAAACAATTCTCTCCATAAACGGGGTATTCATTTTATTCCGACACGCTCGTTTCATTGAGAAATATTTGTTTTTTTTAATGAAGTTGTGTGAAAATCTTCTATTTGCAAATTTACACCATTTTTTTCAAAAAACAACACAGAAAGATAAAAAATATACCGGTTAATCATCTATTTTGCAGGATATGTTTATTGAATTACAGAATAGTCATTTTCAGCATTTTCACCCCTTGCGCTGTAATTTGTTTCTCTCTACTTTTGTAGCATTAGAAATAAAAAAGATCAAAAATCACGGGAACCCGTGAGAAAAAATAGAGGTGAACAGCCGACTTTTGCAAAAAAAAAGACCTTGCCCCCCGTGTGCCGTCGCAAGGCCGCTCATAATAATTTTGTCACCCGTGCGGAACATAGAAAAACGAGTGAAAATAAATAAATGAAGCAGGCAATGAATGTGACTTTTTTGTAATTCTGTGGCTAAATTTTTACACTGCTTTGTTTTCAAAATATTCCAGAATGGGAATAAGAACAATTATTTAATAAAGTTGCTCCAGATGGAAAATTCTGTATTGGTTATGGTCTATTTGTTGGTTGTGGTTGTGGCGACGATTGTGTATCTGGTCATGAAAAAGCAAAAAGACAGGCAATCGATGATTTATCAAGACCAGATGACCCAACTAAAACTGTCCAATATCCGCAACCGTATCTCCCCCCATCTCGTATTCAACGTGCTTAACAGGGAAATAAGTTCCACGAGCGATTCCGGCCACTCCAACCTGAGGGGCTTGGTGACGCTACTGCGAAGGAGCCTCGAACTGACCGAGCAGACTTATGTGACGCTTGCACAGGAACTGGATTTCGCCCGGGCATATATCGGGCTGGAGCAGGAAAGCCTCGGCGAAGGCTTCCGGCTTGAATGGAACATCGATCCACGTATCGACACCACATCCGTTTTCGTGCCTCCGATGATTATCCAGATACCGGTGGAAAACGCCATCAAACATGCTTTACGCCCGAAAGGGGGAGAAAAAATATTATCTCTCCGCGTGAAAAAATGGGGGGACGGCACCCGCATCCTCGTCCAGGATAACGGCCCCGGTTATTCGCCAGGGAAAGGGAACCCGTCGGCGGGTACCGATACCGGATTAAAAGTATTGTACCAGAGTATAGACCTGTTCAACCACAAAAACAGGGAAAAGATCTTCTTCCGCATCCTCCGTTCAGACGAAGAGGGGTTGGGTGGAACAAAGGTCTCAGTTTACATACCGGATAATTATAAGTTCGAATAAGACAGTCAGATGACATGACACACAAAGTGTACACCGTGGCAGTGATCGATGATGAAGCGGTCTGCATCCGGAACCTGCGCCAATCGCTGGAAGCCTTTCCCGAATTAACGCTCGTGGGAGAGGCAAAAAAAGCTGAAGAGGGGATCAGGATGGTATTGGAAAAGACCCCCGACCTGCTTTTCCTCGACGTGGAACTGCCCGGTATGAGCGGGGTGGAACTGTTACACAGCCTGCAATACCGCATTACATGGCCCATGCAGGTGGTATTCTATACGTCCTACCAGAAATACTGGCTCGACGCTTTACGGGAGTCCGCTTTCGATTACCTGCTCAAGCCCTATGGACATGAAGAATTCTCATTGATCATCCATCGTTTTTTTGAACACGCGGCCAGGCAGAAGAACCTGCATTTTCTCGACCGGAAATACTCCGAACTGTTGCCGTCCAGCCAGATTTTCCTTGTGCCTGATGCCACCGGATACCAATTGCTCCACATAAACCAGATCGGTTATTTTACTTATATCAATTCGCAACGCCAATGGAATGCCACCTTGACCGACGGCAAACAGGTATCGTTAAGGAGAAACACAAAGGCGGGCGATATACTGGAAGCTTCTTCTTCGTTCGTCCGGATCAACCAGCGCCAGATCATCAACCTGAATTATCTGTGCACGATCAGGGGAAAAGCCTGCCACCTGACCCCTCCGTTCGACGGGGAAGAGAACCTCTGCGTGTCGCGGAACTATATGAATACTTTACAGGAGAAGTTTTATCAGATATGATGTTTATGTCGGTTTTCTATCGCTGTTTAGCTTGGTTTTCCCGTTTCCTTTTTTTTTACAATCAGGTTTGCACTTTGATAATTCCGGTTTCGGCCGCGATCTTCAATGTGTTGCCCTTTTCGGCTTCAACCTGTGCGTTTTCCAAAACGACGCAGGCTGTTGCCTGCCACGATCTTTGTAGAAATAAAAATATACCGGATAATCATCGATTTTGCAGGATATGTTACCGTAATTGCATGATAATCATTTTCAGCATTTTTGCCTCTTGTGCTGTAATTTGTTTCTCCCTACTTTTGTACTCATTGAAAACAAATGTGAAAAGAATATGGATTGAATGAAACAAACGGAAAATGACAATACTCGCAATGTATTTGAAATAGATTAAAATTACTCAATTAATTAAAAATGTATGATTTATGAAAAGAAAAGTTTTGTTTAAATTTTTTGTTCTTGCTGTAATTGGCGCTTTTGTGACAGTTACATCCTGTAAAGATTATGATGATGACATCAGCGACCTCGAGAAACAGATTGCTGGACTCAGCACCACTTTGAACGATCTCAAGTCCAAAGTAGATGCTGGTGCCGTTATCACTAAGGTTGAAAGTATCACTGGCGGTGTAAAAGTTACGTTGAGTGATGGTAAAACCTTCGACCTGAAAAACGGTGTAGACGGTGTTGCCGGCCCTACTGGTACTAAGGGTGATGCAGGAGCCAAAGGTGACAAAGGTGATCCCGGTAAAGACGGATCTGTTGTTACCGCTAACGCTGACGGTTTCTGGTACATCGACGGTGTGAAAACCGAATTTTCCTGGAAAGGTGAACCGGGAACTCCGGGAACTCCAGGAACTCCGGGAACTCCAGGTAAAGACGGTGTATGGTTTGAACCCAACGCCGACGGCTACTGGTACAAAGTGGACGGTGACGTTAAAACCAAGACCGAAAACAAGTGGTTACAAGACGGAACAATTACTGCTGTTGTAAATGAGGAAACAGGCGAGATTACCCTTCACAATGTAAAAGCAGGAGAAGGTGTTACTAACATCACTTTCAACTTCGGTGACGTGAACGTAATGATTACCGGCGTCACTTTGGATTATGAAGGGGATGACTACCCCTGGAATGGTTCTGGTCGAGCTCGTTGGATGGATTTCTCCACTGCAACGGCAAAAAAAGGCTGGACATTCGGACAGGGACTCACAGGCGCGATCACTTTCGTGAAAGACAAACGCATTGAGAATTCAACCCAAACCATCGAAATCAAAGTAAGCCCGGCTACTGCCGACTTATCCAAGATGATCGACAATATCTACCTGATCCGTCGCGACGGCAACAACGAGGTGAATGAGTATGTGAAAGCGGTCAAAGCCGAACGTTCTACCAGACTGCGCGCTCTTCCTACCGTAACTGGACTTTGGGACGTAACATTCCAGATTCCTGCCGGGACAGACTTAAGCGGATTAATAGAGGTAACAGCTGAAGAAGAGGGAACTTCTCCCTATTTTTTTGCTGTAGCCATTGAAAGCAACGTGGGTGGAACAGCTACTTCTGACGAACGTTTTGTGGTTTCCGACTTCGGTATTAAAATCTCGGCTTATGACAAAGATCCGATCTATAATAGCGCTGACGCACCCGATGACCTGGTCTTCTCGGTGAAGAAAGGGACTGAAGCTGCAACTGCTTACAGGCCTCACACCTCCATCAGGAACCGTTGGTGGACCAGTGAATCAGGAACTACTGTACCGAAAGATCAAAGATGGAACACTGAATGGGTTCCCGCTGAAAACAACAAGGTGGATGACGATGCTGACGACAGAAGGGGTCAAGGTTGGTTCGGCGCTGAAATCAATAAGCCATTCAACGTGAAATTGGACAACCCCGATGATGTATACGCATACACTATCGAGTTAGACTTGGATTGGGCTCTTGAAAGTTCTCCTTCTGAAAAGAATGCTTGGCTCAGCTACGAGATAGCAGGCATGGACAAGGTATATAAAGCAGACGAAGTTGCCAGCATCACCATTAAATCCGATTTGGCAGAAGGTGATATTATTGGCTTCCGCGTGAAAGTTGTGAACTACGACGGCACTCTGGTTGACCCCGATGGTAAGTCATTCTATACATATGTAGGAAACGTGACTACATCTGCCCTCAACTTCACCCAGACAATTACAGATTATGTGGCATTGGGAGCTGCCGTTCGCACCAACATTCTCGCATTCAACCCGGGTGTAAACCTTGCCAACGCATCGTATATGACATTCACGATGAATATCGGCCATAACATTACATTGCATGAAGGCTATTTAGTATGGCTTGATAACAACAATAATCCGGTAGGGAATATTGCAGATATCAAAAAACTTGCCATTGATTACGTGGCACCGTCAGACCTGGAAGAAGGCAAGACCTATACCGGTACGCTTACTTTGCACAACAGCTTCGGAGTACCTTTCAGCACCACCAATGTAACTTTGACCAAAGTAATGCCTACATTCGATAATACAGGTATCGATTATAAGACCAATATCCACCACGATGTAAATGGACAGAAAGTAATCTTCGCTTATCCGTTACCGGGTACTGCGATTTACAATCTTGCCAACGCATTGAACGGTATCGGTACAGACGGAACTGGATATCTCGTAACCAATGCTTCTACATTCACGGCTTTACCGACATGGAACCCGAGTAATACTGAAGGTATCGTTCCTGTAGCTGAAATCGGCGTACCTTACTTGCCGGGAACAGCAGCTGGTAAGATCTTTGATCTGAAACTTAGTAAAGAGTTTGGTTACGTGAAATATGACGGAAGCGATACACACATTGTCCATTGGACACCGACCATACCGATCAAGGCTGAATTCCGCTCTTATGTACAAGATCTGAAAGAATGGCAGTACACTGGTACCAACCAGGCTAATACTCCTGCCTTGAAATATGCAGAAGCATTGACAGGATACGCATTCACCAATATCACGGCTTTACCGCCTGTAGGTGCACGCGTCAACCTGACCAACACTTCACCGGCATTGCAGGACGGCAGGACCTTCACTGTGGAAGAAGTGAAAGTATTGACGGGCGATACATTTGACAAGGTGAACGAATACTTCGTTCCGACAATCAACGGAAACGCATTCGACTTCGCACCTGTAATCACCAGTCCTCCTGCAGGAACTGTAGCCACCAAACTCCAGGTGATATTGAAGGATAATTTCGGACATGACTATTTATTCGTGATCCCGAAAGTATTCAATATGGCTATTAACTAATAGTTTAGACAAGTAATTTGTGAAAGGCGTCCATTTTATGGACGTCTTTCTTCATAGTGTGCCGTACATAATTAATCGCTTGGTGGTGCAAGTCGATTATAACATATAATCAATTATTGACATATCGGATTTTCTACCACTTCGCCCATTCTTTACATATCCCTTTTTAAACAATTGCAACAAAACTCGATATAAAGAAGGCGGAGGGTAGAAAATCTTTCCTGTTATGTATAAATTTAATTTGAGGAGGACACGGATATTAATACATCCCTTATGCACAACAAACCATTATGCATGATACTGCCGCTGTTGGCCTTATTGGCTGCCGGCCTATTTTTTTCCGGACACTTGTATGTCGGGATCATTTTCCTGTTGGCGACCTTGTTGTCTTTCGCCGCCATCTTGTCCCGCAACAAACGGAAAGCGGATGCCGCACAGTTGATCATAGTTAAGCTCGAACAGGAGAAGGCGGAATTGGAGGCCTTGCTCGAAATGGCCAAACTGGGAGGAAAAAATAAGGATTATCGGATACTGGCGGGTAAAACGCGGCAGCGCCAGATGAGATCATACCTGGAAAGGCTGGAGAAAGTAAGGACTATTTCCCGCGCGCTGATGACGCCCGTGTACAAGTACACAGCCTTTTGCGATATACTGGACGATTATGTCGGACGGCAAAAGAAATTTTTCCGGGGAAATATAGAACTCAACATCCGGCAGCGGGAGGCATGGGACAGTTTGCCCGCCGTCCTGACGCTGGATATATACCGTATTGTGCAGGAAGGGCTCTCTAATGTCGTGAAACATGCTTGTGCCGGCGATATCACCCTTCAATTTGACAGTAACTCCGGGGCATTCCGTTTTTTTATCGAAGACGACGGGGAAGGGTTCGACACAACCACCTCCGCACGTGGCATAGGGCTGAAGGGCTTGCGCGAACGGGTGGAAAACCTACCCGGGGAAATGTTCTTTACGTTTGATCCGGCGAAAGGGACAAGGGTGTCTGTCATTTTTCATCTTGCGGATTTTTCCCGTCCGGGTAATATCAACTAATGTCAAATGATCCACCGATCAGGTCGAGGAGTTCGTTGGTGATGGATTGTTGGCGCAGTTTATTATATTCCAGCGTAAGGGCTTCGGTGAGGTCGTCGGCATTGTCGGTCGCGATCCGCATGGCCGACATGCGGGCGGCATGCTCCGAGGTGACCGAATCGAGGTGGGCAGTAAAGAGCTTTATTTTCAGTATTTTGGGGAGGAGTTGTATGAGGATGGTTTTCCTGTCGGGTTCTACGATATAGTGGGTATCCGGATTGCTGCCGCCGGCCGTTTTACCTGCTCCCGGTTCCCCGGAGGGTGTTTTCCCGTCGTGAGTCGTGTCCGGCCCGATAGGAAGGAACGGTTCGTTGACCACCACCTGCGACCCTTTGCTGCGGAAATGGTGATAGATAAGTTCCACACGGTCGATTTCCCCTTTCAGGTACATCCCCATCAACTCTTCAGCTATCTGTTGCGCATTCTGATAGGATGGGTTTCCACTGATCTCACTGTAGTCTCCTTGCGGTTTAAACCTCATGGTACGCACTGCTTTTGCCACTTTCTCCCCGATAGGGTAAAGGAGGATATTTTCTTTTCCCAACGGCAAATAGTTTCCTACTACTTTTCTCAGCCTTTCAGTAATATCATCGTTGAACCTGCCGGCCAACCCGGTATTGGAGGAAAAAGCCACGATGGCGACCCGTTTCACGGTGCGCGTTTGCAGGAAGGGGGAGTCGATACTCTCTTCCCGGTCTGCAAGCAACTGTAGTATCCGGTACAAATTCTGCTCATAAGGATAGAGGTTCTGGATGAGTCGTTGCGTTTTCATCAAACGGGCAGAAGAGATCATCATCATGGCCGATGTGATCTTTTGCGTGGATCGTACCGACTGTATCCTGGTTTTTATCTCTTTCAGTTGTGCCATCGTCTCATGAATTGATTATTTTTGTTATATCAGCCCCTACTTCTTCAATAATTTTACCGATCCCGTCATTTATCTGGCCCTCTTTCAGTGGATCGAGCACATCGTGTCGATGGCTTGTCTCGAGCATCCCGAGAAACTCTTTTTCGAATTTTGCCACTTTCCCGAGAGCGATACCTTTGAGAAGCCCGTGGGTACCGCAGTAGAGAATAGCTATCTGCTGCTCTACGGTCATGGGGCTGTGTACAGGCTGTACAAGCAGTTGTTCGTTCTTTTGTCCCTTATCGATGGTCATGGCCGTCACGGCATCCATATCACCACCGAATTTGGAGAAGGCTGCCAGTTCCTGGTATTGGGCCTGGTCGATCTTCAGCGTACCGGCCACTTTTTTCATCGACTTGATCTGTGCGTTACCTCCCACGCGGGAGACGGAGATACCTACGTTGATAGCGGGACGGATTCCTTTGTTATAAAGGTCGGCTTCCAGGAATATCTGCCCGTCGGTGATGGAGATGACGTTGGTCGGGATATAAGCCGATACGTCGCCCGCCTGCGTTTCGATAATGGGCAAGGCTGTGAGGGAACCACCTCCTTTGATTTTTCCTTCGAGGCTGGGAGGAAGATCATTCATCCGTTCTGCCACGTCTTGTTGGACAATGATGTTTGCCGCTCTTTCCAACAGCCGGGAGTGGAGGTAGAAAATATCACCGGGATAGGCTTCCCGTCCCGACGGGCGACGCAGGATCAGCGACACTTCACGGTAAGCCACTGCCTGCTTGGAAAGGTCGTCATAAATGACCAGGGCGTGTCTGCCTGTGTCGCGGAAATACTCACCGATAGCCGCACCGGCAAAGGGTGCAATATACCGCATGGCGGCAGGGTCTGATCCGCTGGTAGAGACCACTACGGTATAATCCATGGCTCCCCCGTCGGTAAGCGTTTTGACGATAGAGGCTACTGAAGAGCCTTTTTGTCCTACCGCCACATAGATGCAGTAGACCGGGTCGCCATTTTCAAAATTCTTCCGTTGGTTGAGAATAGTGTCGATGGCGATGCTGGTCTTCCCGGTCTGCCGGTCACCGATGATCAGCTCACGTTGGCCGCGTCCGATGGGGATCATGGCATCTACCGCCTTCAACCCGGTCTGTAGTGGGGTATTGACAGGTTGACGGTAAACTACGCCGGGCGCTTTTCTCTCCAGAGGCATCTCCAGCAACTCACCACTCAACGGGCCTTTACCATCGAGGGGGTCGCCGCCAGGAGAGACCACACGACCGAGCATACCCTCTCCTGCAAAGATCGAAGCTACCCGCCCGGTACGTTTTACCGTAAATCCCTCTTTGATCTCACTGGAACTACCCAACAGTATGGCTCCCACATTGTCTTCTTCCAGGTTCATTACGATGGCCCGCATGCCGTTATCGAACTCCAACAATTCGTTCGCTTCGGCATTGCGTAGACCGAAAATACGTACGACACCATCACTCACAGTGATGACCGTACCTGTTTCATCATATTGAATGCCGGTATCGAGACCTTCGAGTTGCATCCGCAGTACTTCGGAGACTTCGCTTATCTTGATGTTATGATTGGACATTTTTTAAGTTAAGAATTAAGAATGAAAAATTAAGAATTAAAAATTAAGAATGAAGAATGAAGAATTAAGAATGAAGAATGAAGAATGAAGAATGAAGAATGAAGAATGAAGAGTTTTCTTAGAAACGAGGGCAGAAACAAACTTGTTTTTGTCTGTTGAGCAAAGAAAACATCTGAGTTTACTCGAATATGCCGAGTGACGACAGAAAATGGACGTAGTCAACTAAGGATTGGGAATTCACAGTTGTTCTTTCTGGAATTTATTCCTTATACGGGCCAATTCACCCGATATGCTTGCGTCCCATCTGAAGTCATCCAGGGTCAGTATGAAACCTCCAATGATTCCTGGATCGGCAACCGATTCTATTTCGATATCCGCTTTTACCATTTTTTGGATCCGGCTAATCAATTGTTGCTCCGTTTCTTCGTCAATGGCTACTGCGGTAACTAATTTCCCTCGTTGGATATTGAATTTCTCTCTGTAGAGATCGATAAAACGAAGGACGATGTATTGTAAGTTCTCTTCCCTTTCATTCCGGAGGATAAGATCGGTCATCCTGGAAAGCGATGATGGCATACTACCGCCACAGGCCGTCACAAGAATTTTCTTCTTATCCCCCGCCGGTACCGAAGGGTTCATCATTGCACGACGTAATGCGGGCATTTTCATGAACATCTCCGAAAGCAGTTTCATCCTGTCATATACCTCATCCTGTTGATCCAGGCTGACGGCATATTGCAGCAGGGAGTCCGCATAACGTGAAGAAATGAGTCCGATATCCATAGGCTGCTTATGATTTTGAGATATCTATTTCATTCAACAGGCGGTCGATCATCTTCTTCTGTTCCTGCTCAGTTCCCAACTTTTCCCTTAATATCCTTTCGGCAAGGGTCAGCGATAGTGAAGCAGCTTCATTCCGGATTGAACGGAGAGCCTCTTCTTTTTCTGCACCAATTTGCCGGCGGGCGGAAGCGATCACCTTCTCCGATTCCAGGCGGGCATCTTCGCGTGCCTTTTCTATCATCGCTTCCCGTCTCTGTGCAGCTTCCTTGAGGATCTCCGCCTGTTCTTTGCGGGCTTGTGCCAATATGGCTTCACCGGTCTCCTTTATGCCGGCCAGCTCCTCGTGCGCTTTCTTGGCAGCGAGGAGCGATTCTTCGATATAATCTTTCCGCTTTTCAACCGACTTGAGGATGGCGGGAAATCCGAATTTTGCCAGCAAGAACACCGTAATACCGAAAGAAATCAGCATCCAGAAAAGAAGACCGGGTTCTGGCGTAAGTAATGACATATCTTATTACATTGATTAGAGAATAAAGCCACAGACAACTACTGCAAACAAGGCAACCCCTTCTATAAGTGCCGCTGCAATGATCATGTTCATCCTGATATCAGAGGCTGATTCGGGTTGACGGGAGATGCCTTCCATGGCAGATCCCCCGATCTTACCGATTCCAATCCCCGCACTAATGGCTGCAAGACCTATCCCTATGGCCGCACCAAATGATCCTAACCCGTCGGCGCTTACCTGTAATATTGTACCGACTGTCTGTAATAAAACTGTAAGTAATACCATAACATTTATTTTTGATTTGTTGTGAAATCTATAATAGAAAAGCGATTCTCATCCTTTGCTTTAACTATGCAAAGATAAGATTTTATATAATACCTGTGTCTAAAAATTACTCAAACGGCTATTTTGTATACCGAACTAAAGTTAAAACCCGATGAAGGTTTGAATAAGCTAATTATTCAGGACTTCCATTATTGTAAGAGAAGTATCATCATCAGGTTTCAATTCCAAAACCTTAGAGGCATATTCTTTTGCTTTCTTTTTATCCTCAAAACACCTTTTTATTGTAGTATTGCAAAACTGAATAAATCTATTTTTTCCATGAAGATACTGAAAATACCTACCAACAAAATCCCTGCAGTACAGAATATAAGACTTGCCTTATTATAACTATCCGTCCGCAGTGACGGGATAGGGTGTTCATTCTTGTCGATGAACATGGCTTTTACCACCAGCAGATAATAATAGAGTGAAATGATGGTGTTGATCACAGCGATCAGCACCAGGATATAAAATCCCTGTTCTATGGCTGCGGCAAAAATAAAAAATTTGCTGAAAAAACCGGCGAAGGGTGGAATACCGCCGAGGGAGAACATCGACAACATCATCACGAAGCTCAATAGGGGATTGGTGGTGTATAACCCTTTGTAATCGGGAATGTTGATCTTGCCGGTACGATTTTCGATAATGGCAATCACTCCGAAAGCGGCCAGGTTGGAAAAGAGGTACACGAATATATAATAGACGAGGGTGGTCATGCCGAATGCCGTTCCCCCGACAATCCCCAATGCTATATATCCTGCCTGGGAGATGGAGGAAAATGCGAGGAACCGTTTTATGTTTTTCTGCCGGATGGCAAACAGGTTGGCCAGGGTAATACTTACAATGATCAACCCGTAGAGGATGCCCTGCCATTGCGTGACGAGGTTGCCGAATACTTTGTAAAGTAACAATGCCAGGGCAAAAACAGCAGCTCCTTTCGATACTACCGACAGGTAGGATGTAACGTTCGTGGGGGCCCCTTCATATACATCGGGTGTCCACATATGGAACGGTACAAGCGATATCTTAAAGAATATTCCTGCAATAAAGAAAACGAATGCCATGATCTGAAGTGCGTTGGCACCAATCAATGCCGGCATATCGGCAAAGTAAAGCGTACCCGTAGTACCATAAAGATATGAAATTCCGAACAGCATGATCCCGGATGAAAAGGTTGCCAGCAAGATATATTTGGCGCCTGCCTCGGCCGATTTTTTACTCTGTTTCTCCATGGCTGCCAATGTTCCCATGGGAATGGAAGCCATCTCCAAACCTATATAGAACAGGAGGAAATGACCGCTCGAGATCATGAAATAAAATCCCAGGAGGGTGATCAGGGTAAGGAAATAATATTCTCCCTTTTTGTTGTTCATCCGCTCACTGTTGAACGCCTCCGCCTGCAGGAATACAATGAGCGTGGCGATATTGAGGATGGTTTTGACAACCCCTGCCATGGGAACATAGGTGTACATGCCGCCGAATGCGGTGCCGGCTTCGTGTGGCCATATGTGCAGGAGGGTATGTATGGCCAACAGGGCAATAGCTACGGGTTGAAAATATTTCATCCCTCTCTTGCCCGCCATCAAATCATATACTAACAGGATAAGAATGACTACCAATAGCGATACTTCGCTACGCATAAATAAAAAATTACTGAAATTTTCCATTTCCTTTATATCTGTTTAATTCGAGTTGTATATATATCGAATTGATTGATGAACTTGCGTTATTTTATCAATGCCAAACTTTGATTCAACATATTGGACAGTCCCAAAGGGAACATGCCGATATAGGCAATTCCCGCGATCAATATCACTACTGCCAGTTTCTCATACCAGACAGCATCAGTCAATGCAGCATGCTGTTCGTTTTGGATCGGTCCATAGAGGAACTTACCGACCATCCGGAGGATATAGACCGCAGTGATAACGATGGATGATATGGCTATGATGGTGAGTACTCTTCTGAAAAGATCGGCATGCTCAAATGAACCGATGAAAATTGTCATCTCCGATACGAAACCGCTAAGCCCCGGAAGCCCCAGTGAGGCCAACCCTGCGATCACAAAAGCCACTCCCAGGAAGGGCATCACTTTCATCAGGCCTCCCATTTCGGTAATCATGCGGGTATGGGTGCGTTGATAGATGGTACCGATCAGGGCGAAGAAAAGGGCTGTCATCAATCCGTGCGAAAGCATTTGCAGCACGGCTCCCGTCATGGCGGTGCGTGTGAGCATCAGGATGGCGAACAACACCAGGTTGCAATGGCTCACCGATGAATAGGCATTGATATATTTTAAGTCGCGTTGGTGGATTGCCGACAACGCACCGTAGAAGACCCCCGTAGCCGTAAGCACAAGGAATAGGGGAGCCAATATTTCAGCGGCCTCCGGCATCAGGTAAATCGATACACGGAAGCAGCCGTATCCTCCCAGTTTCATCAATACGCCAGCGTGAAGCATCGACACGGCCGTAGGGGCCGAAGCATGACCGTCGGGTGACCAGGTATGAAACGGGAAAAGGGCGCCCAGCACACCAAAGCCGATAAAAGTAAGGGTGAAGAAGAAGAGTTGTTTATCCAATGGAATGTGGATGTTGGCAATATCGAGGATGTTCATGCTTACCGCTCCCGCACTGAAGTAGATTCCGAGGATCCCCACCAACAGTAAAGAGGATGCACCCATCAGCATCAGTGTCAGCTTCATGGCGGAGTACTCCTTTTTTCCGCTGCCCCAGATACCGATCAAAAGGTACATGGGGATGAGTGCTACTTCATAAAACATAAATAGGGTGAACAGGTCGGTGGTGATGAAGAATCCGAATACTCCTAAGGAGAGCAGGCAGAACCACAGGAAAAACTCTTTGGTGAGGGGTTGGATATTCCATGAAATGAATGTGCCGGTGAGAACAATCACTGAAGAGAGGCAGAGCATTGCTACCGAAACGCCGTCCACACCCAGTGAAAAGCCTATGTTCAGCGGCTTATACCACATGTGGGTGGAGGTGAAGAGCATGGTGCCGGAAGCAATGCTGTTTTCAGTGACATAACGGATTACCAGATAGACGGATGCTGCCACCAGTGCTATGCTGCCGGTTACCATTATAGCCAGCACCTGCTTGCGGTTCGCTGCTGCGAACAAGGAAAGCAACATAACCAGTGGGATCAGGATGAATATTGTTAAGAAGTTCATATGAGTTGATGTGATAATCCCGATAAATCGGGACAGGTAGTGATAATGGAATTAATGGGTGAATATAATTGTCAGGAATGTGATCAGCAGCGTGGCGAAGAGGAATACCCAGGCATACCACTGTACGTTTCCTGACTGGAATCCTTTGACGGCCTCGGAAGTACGGAGGGTAATCCATCCCAGGCCGTTTATGGCGCCGTCGATCACATGACGGTCGAACCAGGCGAAAGGACGGGAGATGCCGTTGAAGATAATCTTCCTGGTAATAAATTGATACACTTCATCTATATAAAACCTGTGATAGGCGGCTTTATACAACCCTTCTACTCTGACTGCAAGCCGTGCCGGCTGGTCATTTTCTTTCCGGTAAAGGAGGGTTGCCAGTCCAATTGCCGCCAATGCCACCACCACACTTACGATGGCAATGGTGGTGTCCAGATGGATCGTATATTGGGTATGGTCGGCCGTAACGAATTTTCCGAAAGGTATAAATCCTCCCACAAGAGTGAGCAGTGCCAGGAACATCAGCGGGAAGGTCATTGACCGTGGGCTTTCATGGGGAAGGTGGCCTCCATGTACTTCATATTCCTTATTCCAGAAAATACGATAGTAGAGTCGGAACATATAAAAGGCGGTCAGTCCAGCTGTGATGGTCATCCATATTCCCATTCCCGTGCCGAAGCCATAGGCAGCAGTCATGATCTCATCCTTACTTACAAATCCCGAAAAAGGAGGGATTCCCGCTATAGCCAGACAGGCAATCAGGAAGGTGATATGGGTGATGGGCATATATTTCCTCAATCCGCCCATATCTGCCATCTCGTTGCTGTGTACCGCATGGATGATAGATCCTGCACCAAGGAACAATAGCGATTTAAACATGGCGTGGGTAAACAAGTGGAACATTGAAGCCATATATCCCAGTCCGCCGTGCTCGTGTTCTGCCAGTTGCATCGAGGTGGAAACGCCGAGGGCGACCATCATGAATCCTATCTGGGAGATGGTGGAAAAGGCGAGCACCCGTTTGATATCGGTCTGTACAATAGCGATCACCGCGGCAAACATGGCGGTGAAAGCACCTACATAAGCAATGCCCTGCAGCACTTCGGGGGTGAAACCGATATAAATGGGGAACATCCGCGCTACCAGATATACGCCGGCTACCACCATCGTGGCGGCGTGGATCAATGCCGATACGGGAGTAGGTCCTTCCATCGCGTCGGGCAGCCAGATATGAAGGGGGAACATGGCCGACTTTCCGGCAGCGCCGATAAAGATCAATGCCATTGCCCAAGTGAGGGCCGATGCACCGATAAAGGTAGATCCCATCGCCCCGCTGAGGATGCTGCCGTCACCGGTCAGAAGCGCTTCGAAATCGAAGGTCTGGGTGAAGTAGGAGAGTACCAGTATCCCGATAAGGAAAAAGAAATCGGCAAACCGGGTAACGATGAATGCTTTCTTGGAAGCTGCTACCGCCGCCGGTTTGGTATAATAAAAGCCAATCAGGAGGTAAGAAGAAACGCCAACCAACTCCCAGAAGATATACATCTGGAAGATGTTGGTCGCCAGTACCAAACCGAGCATTGAGAAGGTGAAAAGCGACAGGAATGCATAATAACGCTGAAATCCCTTTTCTCCTTTCATATAACCCATGCTATAGATATGTACCATCAGCGATACGGTGGAAATAACCACCAGCATCAATACTGAAATGGGATCGAGCAGGATACCCAGGTCGATATGCAGTTTTTCTCCCACATGCAGCCATGTGAGGTTATAAGGAGTAAGTGTTTGCCATACGCCGCTTATATTTTGAGAACTAAAATAATCATAAGCGGTATAATAAGATAATAGCGTGACCGCTGTAAGGGACAGGGTCCCGACTATTCCGGCGACAGCCGGTTTTAGTTTCGTGCCCGATAAACCGATAAACAGGAATGAGCACAAAGGCAACAGCAAAATGAGTAGTGTATAGTCCATATCCATTAATTCTTCATTTGTTGTATATTATCGACCTCGGTATTGCCGAATTTCCGGTACACGTTGATCACAATGGCGATGGCTACTGCTGTTTCACAGGCTGAAATGGCAATGACGAACAACGCGTAGAACAGACCTTCCATCCGGTCGGGGAACAGGTAGCGGTTGAATGCGGCAAAATTGATGTCGACCGAATTCAGGATCAACTCGATGGAAATCAGGATCAGGATCAGGTTCTTACGAGTGAAGAAACCGTAAATCCCGGCAAAGAACATAATCAGGCTTACGATCAGGTATGCCGTTAAGGGGATTGGCGCTCCCCCGGATGTATTTACTATTAATTCTCCCATATTTTATTGATGATCTAAATCTTTATTGTCGTTTGTTTCGATATTCTTTTCTTTTCTCGCGATCATGATGGCGCCGATGATACATGTCAGCAATAGCAAGCTGATGGCTTCAAAGGGCAGCAGGAACTGGTATTTTCCGGTACCCATCATTGCATGACCTATATCCTGCATATTCATTTCGCTTACTTTCAGGTAATTGTAGGTGCGGGTAACATTCCGAAGAATGATGTATCCGCATAAAACCAATCCCCCGGAGGAGAGCAACATCGATAATATTAATTTCAAGTTTGTTCTCCGCTCCATGATCTTACCCGGTTTGTGGGTAAGGAATATTGCCATAATAAACAATACCATGATACCTCCGGCGTACACGGTAACCTGTACAGCAAAAAGGAAATGGTAGTTGAGCATCAGGAATAATCCGGCTGTTGCCAAGAGAACGAACAGCAGATATATCGCCGAACGGATGATCCGTTTGCTTGTGACGGCCAGTACCGAAAACAGTGCTATCGCAATGGCCAAAATCGAAAATATAATTTGTTGTGTCATAGTTGCTATAAATTAATTAAGAATTAAGAATTAAGAATTAAGAATTAAGAATTAAGAATTAAGAATTAAAATCCCTAACCACCTAGGCACTTAATCACTTAGGTACTCATTCTTCACTCTTCACTCTTCACTCTTCATTATTCACTCTTCATTATTCATTCTTCACTTTCTTGTCTCTTAATTTTGATCCCGGTTTATTCAGTTGGTGGACCAACTTGTTCCTGTCGAATACCGCTCCCTCGAAGTCATTGTTGAAGATGATGGCATCGGAGGGACAAGTGATGACGCAGAGGTTACAGTAGGTGCAACTCCCGTAATCCCAGATATGCTTATCCAGTATTTTTTTCTTTTTACCCTCTTCCGTCGCAATAGAAGCAGATATCACCTTGATGGTGCCGTTGGGACAATTCATCATGCAAATACCACAAGCCGTACAGGCATGTTCATTGTTTTCGTCGTGCGGCATGATCAGTTCAGATCGCCAACGGTCGGAGATGACCAGCGTTTCCCTGTTTTCGGGATATTCCATAGTCACTTTTTTTGTCCAGAACTCTTTCCAGGTAACACCCATCCCTTTCAGAAGCGACCTGAGTGCCGTGAAAATACCGGAAATATATTTTGAAAATGATTGCATTCTTTTTAAATTAAAAATTAATTAAGAATTAAGAATTAAGAATTAAGAATTAAGAATTAAGAATTAAGAATTAA
>ERZ778021.489-NODE-489-length-71174-cov-9.099973_pt1 | contig 71174 bp, 70 predicted proteins | sample MGYA00375751_ERZ778021 | MGnify/ENA primary metagenome ERZ778021 (study PRJEB29350, sample SAMN05389814) | bioreactor metagenome | isolation source: Thiocyanate stock bioreactor | place: South Africa: University of Cape Town | collected 2013-08-29 ... | reverse complement strand
GTCCTGTTTACGTAACAATAAATATTAATCCCGGTTTTACCGGACAACAATAATTAAAAATAATACTGATACACCATTGCATGGCACAATGGTATCAATCAAAATTCCACAAGAATTTAATTTTGCATTATAAAAAAACACATTAACACATTAGCATATTAGCATATTAACACATTAGCACATTATTAACGCCTATGAATAAAATAATTACAACCGTCATTATAGACGATCAGAAAGGTAGCATAGAAACTCTGAAAAAAGATCTGAACACTTATTGCGATGTGAAAGTCATAGACACTTGTACGTCTGTGTTCAAAGGAAGAGAAACAGTGCTTAGTTTTCGTCCTTCGCTCTTGTTTATCGATATTGAGATGCCCAATATGTCGGGATTTGAGTTTTTAAAAGAAATTCAGAATATGATTGATTGGCAGATGAGTATAGTTTTTCACAGTGCGTTTGACAAATATATACTCGAAGCGTTTCGTAGTTCTGCTACCGATTTCTTATTGAAACCATACCAAAAGGAAGAATTAGATGAGATTCTGAAACGAGTACGACATAAACAGTGTAATTCACAGGATAATCTTGCGAATCAACTTCTTCAACTGACTAACATACATCGTAAAATTGCTGTGCAAACAGTTTCAGGCTTGTCATTATTTGCAAAAGACGAAGCACTTTTTTTCGAGCGTATAGATAATGTTTGGCAGGTTGTACTCACTAACGGACAGAAATACAGTCTCAAGCCAGGAACATCGCATCGAGATATAACAAAAATTGCTATGTCTTTCATTCTTGTAAATCCTGCATACATCATTAATATCGATCATGTATTGGGTATTGCAAATAAATCGTTACGCTGCCAATTTTGCCCACCATTTGATGAAGTACACGATGATATTTTCGTGTCTCGTCGAAATTATCCTAAGATAAGAAACATGCTGGATGTGTTGTGAGAAGATATAAAAGCTCTTGGAAGTTATTTGATGCGTTTTACGATGCCTAACGACCGGTTACCCACGCCTGCTAACGCTCGTGTTATCCTGAACGAGCGAAGCGAAGTGAGGGAACTCCTGTGTAATTGTAGTCGGTCGAACAGCGAAAAGCCAAGACGACTTTTTAGTATAAACTTTAATTTGGATATTATTTGTAATTATCAATAGAAAAAACATATCTTTAGTAGAGAAAAATATATTATTATGAATCAAGTAATAGCACATATTGACATTTCTACTCCAATTGGACGCCGATTAGTAAAGGAATTAGAAAAGCATAAGAAAGCTGTTAGGGTAGAATATCCTTTGACTGAATCAATAGGTGAAACTAAAACATTTACACATGAGGAGGTGTTTGGAAAGCTTGAAAAAAGACTAAATGAGCATTATGGTACAAACTACAAGTTAAAGTACTGAAATGAAACATTTCCTATTAGACCCCTACTATAATTATTTTAAATAAACCAATACCATAAAAAACACAAAAGAGCGACAATCATTTGATCATCACTCTTTTCGTTCTTTCTGTGCGGCTGAAGGGACTCGAACCCCCACGCCTCTCGGCACTAGATCCTAAGTCTAGCGCGGCTACCAATTACGCCACAGCCGCAATTCCGTAAAAGCGAGTGCAAAGATAAATATTATTTTCTAATAATTGTCATTCTAAGCTATTTTTTTTACCTTTGCGTTTCGATTTTTTTAAAAACCATTTGTAAGGTTCACATTATGATAAAAATAACTTTTCCCGATAGTTCGGTGCGCGAATATAATGCAGGTATAACCGGACTTCAATTAGCTGAAAGTATCAGCCCGCGTTTAGCACAAGAGGTGCTCGCTGTATCTGTAAATAATCAAACTTGGGATTTATCGCGACCCATAACCGATGATGCTTCTATTAAATTGTATAAATGGGATGATGATGAAGGGAAGCATGCTTTCTGGCATTCATCGGCACACCTTATGGCTGAAGCATTGCAAGAGCTTTATCCCGGTATTAAATTCGGTATCGGTCCGGCTATAGAAAATGGCTTCTACTACGATGTAGATCCAGGTACTGCAATTATTAAAGAAGCTGATTTAGCTGTCATAGAAGCTAAAATGATTGAGTTAGCAGCTCGTAAAGAGTCTATTCTGCGGTCGGATATAACAAAAGCTGATGCCCTGAAAAAATTCCAAAATAAAGGTGATGAATATAAAGTTGAGCTAATCAGTGAGTTGGAAGACGGGACTATAACGCTTTATTCACAAGGGAATTTTACCGATTTATGTCGCGGTCCGCATCTTCCTGATACCGGTGCTATCAAGGCTATTAAATTGCTTAGTGTTGCAGGTGCTTACTGGCGTGGCGATGAAAAACGCAAAATGCTTACCCGTATTTATGGTATAACCTTTCCTAAAAAGAAAATGCTTGATGATTATTTAGTTCTACTCGAAGAGGCTAAAAAACGTGATCATCGAAAAATTGGTAAAGAACTCGAATTATTTGCTTTCTCTGAAACGGTTGGTAAAGGTCTGCCTTTGTGGTTACCTCGTGGTACCGCTTTGCGTCTTCGTCTTGAAGATTTTCTGAAAAAGATTCAACGGAGATTTGAATATCAGCAAGTTATGACTCCTCACATTGGTAATAAACAGCTTTATGTTACTTCCGGCCATTATGCCAAATATGGCAAGGATTCATTTCAGCCAATTCACACACCTGAAGAAGGAGAAGAATATTTGCTGAAACCAATGAATTGTCCGCATCATTGCGAGATTTATAAAGTCAAACCACGCTCATATAAGGATTTACCATTGCGTATGGCTGAGTTTGGTACCGTATATCGATACGAGCAGAGTGGTGAGTTACATGGACTTACTCGTGTAAGATCATTTACACAAGATGATGCCCATATTTTCTGTACACCCGACCAACTGAAAAGTGAATTTCTTAAAGTAGTTGATATTATCTTTATTATCTTCAATGCTTTGGATTTCAAAAATTTTGAAGTGCAAATATCTTTACGTGATCCTGAAAATAAAGAAAAATATATTGGTACAGAAGAAAACTGGGAACGTGCTGAACGTGCTATCGTTGAAGCTTGTGAAGAAAAAGGATTGAAAGCTCGTGTGGAATTAGGTGAAGCTGCATTTTATGGTCCTAAGCTCGACTTTATGGTGAAGGATGCAATTGGTCGCCGTTGGCAATTGGGTACTATTCAGGTTGATTATAATCTGCCTGAGCGTTTCGAATTGGAATATACCGGTGAGGATAACCAAAAACATCGTCCGGTGATGATTCATCGTGCACCTTTTGGCTCTATGGAGCGTTTTGTGGCTGTCCTTATAGAACATACTGCAGGTAAATTCCCATTATGGCTGACTCCCGATCAAGTTGTTATTCTTCCTATCAGCGAGAAATTCAATGATTATGCATACGAAATAGCCAAAGAGCTTAATATGCAGGAAATCAGAGTACAAGTTGATGATAGGAATGAGAAAATCGGACGTAAAATTCGTGATAATGAATTGAAACGTATCCCATATATGTTGATTGTGGGCGAAAAAGAGGCTGAAAACAAAGAAGTCTCAATTCGTCGTCAAGGTGAAGGTGATAAAGGTGTTATGTCGGTTGCCGATTTTGCTTCACTGATCAACAATGAAGTTGAATCACAGATGAATCAGTATCAATAATCCTATTCACATGCATAGTCTTGAAGAAAAGAAAGAACAGTTTGCCCGTTTGTTAAATATCATGTCGGATTTGCGCAAGCAATGTCCCTGGGATAAAGAACAAACCTTCGAAAGTTTGCGTACGCTTACCATAGAAGAAACTTACGAGTTGGCTGAAGCTATTCTGAATGATAATAAGGTGGAAGTCAGCAAGGAATTAGGCGATTTGTTACTTCACATCGTGTTTTATGCCGAAATGGGTAGCGAAACGGGCGATTTCGATATCGTTGATGTGATTGATAAATTATGCACTAAGTTGATTTATCGTCACCCTCATATTTATGGGGATGTAGATGCTAATAATGCTGAAAAGGTAAAACAAAATTGGGAAGATCTTAAACTTAAGGAACAAGGAGGTAATAAATCGGTGCTTGCAGGGGTGCCACCTTCATTGCCGGCTCTTGTGAAAGCACATCGCATACAAGATAAAGCACGTAGTGCAGGCTTCGATTGGGATGTTAAAGAACAAGTTTGGGATAAAGTAAAGGAGGAGATAGGCGAGTTGCAAGATGAAATTGCAGTAATGGATAAAGATAAGATGGAAGCTGAATTTGGTGATTTACTTTTCAGTATTATAAATGCAGCACGTTTGTACGACATAAATCCTGAAAATGCACTTGAACGCACCAACCGCAAATTCATCAAAAGATTTAACTATTTAGAATCTCAAACTATCGCCAAAGGCTTAGATCTCAAGAAGATGAGCTTGGAGGAAATGGAGGCGATTTGGCAGGAAACGAAGAAGGAGTGATTAGTGATTGGTGATTAGTGATTAGTAGAGACGCACAATTTGTGCGTCTGCACGTTTGTTTGATTTTAGTGAATAGTGAATAGTGATTGGTAATTGGTAGAGACGCCCAATTTGGGCGTCTGTATGTTAGTGATTGGTGATAAAGCTGCGGAGCAGCGATTCATTTAAAATATGTTCCCCCGACCTTGACTGATGAGCCAAAAAATAAGAGAGTGAGGCGTTAATAATCGTCCTTGTTTGAGAGAGCGAAGCGAACGAGTTTGGACGATTTAGCCGAACGAACGCTAATTTTTTGAGCGAAGCAGGCGCAGTCTTGCTTTTTTGTTTCTTTTTGAGCAAGCAAAAAGAAAGTAAAAGAAATTTGCTTTGTTTTTTTATCAAGAAAAAAATAAAGTATTAATGAAAACGAATAGACTATAGATTATTGACATAAAAGAACAAATATGAAACAACTTACTTTTATCATAATGAGTATGATTATTTTAGCTTCCTGTGGAGGGAATAGTAAATCCGAGTTTAATTATTCAGTTGATAAATTTGCTGATGTTGAAATTTTGCGTTATCAAGTGCATAATTTCGAACAGCTTAGTTTGAATCAGAAGTTACTGATTTATTATCTCTCTGAAGCTGCTTTGGAAGGTCGTGATATTTTATATGATCAAAATCATAAGAATAACCTAACCATTCGCAGATTATTAGAGACTGTTTATCAGAACTATAAAGGTGATAGGACATCAACTGACTTTATTGCTTTCGAAACTTATCTGAAACAGGTATGGATGGGTAACGGTATTCATCATCATTATTCGGAAGAAAAGTTTGAACCTGCTTTTTCACAAGATTTTCTTACAAATGCTATAAACCAGGTGGATATTTCTTTATTGCCTTTATTGGCAGATGAGAATATAGAGCAATTTAAAACTCGAATTTTTCCTGTAATTTTCGATGCTAATTTATATCCCAAGCGTTTAAATCAGGAAGATGGAGCGGATTTAATCTTAACTTCTGCTAATAATTTCTATGAAGGCGTTACACAAAAAGAAGTAGAGGCTTTTTATGCTAAGATGGTTGATCCTAACAATCATACGCCAGTTGCTTATGGTTTGAATAGTAAAATTGTTAAGGAAAACGGACAGCTTGTTGAAAAGACTTATAAAGTTGGTGGTATGTACGATGCCGCTATTCAACGTATTATCAGTTGGCTCGAAAAGGCTGCCAATATTGCTGAAAACGACAATCAAAAGGCTGTAATACAATCTCTTATTGAGTTTTATATTTCAGGAGATTTGAAGCAGTATGATGAGTATTCCATCAAATGGTTACAAGATACTGATTCGCAGGTCGACTTTATCAATGGTTTTACCGAATCTTATACCGATCCGCTTGGCATGAAGGCTACATGGGAGGCATTGGTGAATTTTAAAGATTTGGATGCAACAAAACGTACCGAAATAATAAGCAGAAATGCTCAGTGGTTTGAGGATAACTCACCTGTTGATAATCGTTTCAAAAAAGATGAGGTGAAGGGGGTGAGTGCCAAGGTTATAACTGCTGCAATTCTGGCGGGCGATTGTTATCCGTCAACTCCAATAGGTATAAACTTGCCAAACTCAAATTGGATTCGTAAAGATTATGGTTCGAAATCGGTAACTATTGAAAATATAACGGATGCTTACGATAAAGCTTCGCAAGGTAGTGGCTTTATGGAAGAATTTATGTGGAGCGATAATGAAATAGCACAGGCTAAGGAATATGGTTCGCTAACTAATAATCTGCATACCGATTTACACGAGTGTCTTGGTCATGGTTCCGGTAAACTACTTCCGGGAGTTAGTCCTGATGCCTTGAAAGCCTATGGTTCTCCCATAGAAGAAGCACGTGCAGATTTGTTTGGATTATATTATATGGCAGATAAAAAGATGGTCGATTTAGGTCTGTTGCCCGACAAAGATGCTTATAAAGCAGCTTATTATCAATATATAATGAATGGATTGATGACACAGCTTACACGTATTCAGCCGGGTAAAAATATTGAACAGGCACATATGCGAAATCGTCAGCTTATTGCTTCGTGGGTTTTCGATAAAGGTACGATTGATAATGTTGTTGAACTGAAAAAACGAGATGGAAAAACCTTTGTTGTTATCAACGATTATCAAAAATTAAGAGATTTATTCGGTGAGTTACTTGCTGAAATTCAAAGAATTAAATCTACAGGAGATTTCGAAGGTGCAAAATATTTGATTGAGACCTATGCAGTAAAAGTTGATCAGAAAATTCATACGGAAGTACTAAGTCGATATGCAGAATTAAATATTGCCCCTTATAAAGGTTTTGTAAATCCTGTTTATTCCTTAGTAAAAGATAAATCGGATAATATAATTGATGTAAAAGTAAGTTACGACGAAAACTATATAGATCAGAATCTCAGATATTCACGAGATTATTCTGTATTGCCTTATTATAATTAATCAAAAGTATTTTGGAACGCGGATAACGCTGATTTTCAAACGCTGATTAAAATCTGTGTAAATCAGCGTTGCTTGCATCCGCTTTATCAGCGTTCCATTTCTTACATTCGTTCCATTCTAAAAGTTCAACAAATACCCCTTATTAACTGCATCACATTTTTTGGTAAACCATTATCGGTGTTGATAACTAAATCAGATTTCAGTACTTTTTTGCTATCCGGAATCTGATTTTTTATTCGTGCAAGTACTTGTTCTCGAGTAATATTATCTCTGTTAATTACTCTCTGAATACGAATTTCATCAGAAGCAGTCAATAAAATTATTCTATCAGTTAGAATGTCAAATTCACCTTCGAAGAGCACTGCACTTTCCATAAATATAATATCTTCGCATTTGAATTTTCTCTTCCAGACTTGAAAATCTTGCTTGACAGCAGGATGCACAATGTCTGTAAGCTTTTTTAATAAGGTTGGATTTGCAAATACAATCTGTGCAACAGCTTTTCTGTTAAGTTCTCCATTTTGATATATATCTTCGCCAAATATTTTCTTAATTTGTAATATTACCCATGGATCTTCTGCTTGCAAGTGGCGAGCTTCCATATCTGTATCGTATACCGGATAACCATGAGAACGAACCAACTTAGCTAAAGTCGATTTGCCACTACCAATGCCACCTGTGATTCCTATTACCATTTTTATTGCTATTATCCGTAATTATCCGTAAGCTACGCTTCGCTTGCATTATCCGTAAGCTACGCTTCGCTTGCATACGGTTATGCATAATAATACCCCTGCGGGGCATATATGTATATATCTTATATATCCTTAATCAATAACTCTGATTTGTTAGCTTGCAGACATTTTGAAAACTCAAGATGCTTTTGCCAGAACTCATCTAATTCCGGATTTTTATTTGATAAGAATAGCTCTGAACCTTTAGTTTCAAGTCTTTCTGTTATCATGCTTATAGTGAGTTTGTTAATGTCTAATGCAGGTTGATATGCTTTAGTTCTTAAATCGTCATCTGCTATCTCTACTATTATACCCGTATCTGATAGTTCTGTTAATAATTGATTGACTAATCTGATGGGAAGTTTGTACAGTGCAGCTATTTCGTCATTTTTTAAAACCGGCTGATTATTTTCAAATCTTTTTACTATTGCATAAGTTAAAAATAAACTTAAAAACTTTTTGTATCTGATGCTGATATTGTTACTATCACCTTCGTATTCGTAATTTTGAAGATTTTGTGATGCATACGAAATTTCAGCTCCTAACAAAACTATCAGACAGGAGATCTGTAACCATAACAACAACAGTGGAATAGCAGCAAAACTACCATAAACGACATTATATCGTGAAAGATAAACCTGACCGAAGATATATATTGATTGAAATGCCTGAAAAGCAGTCCCGGCAATAATACCGGCAACTATACCGCTACCGAATTTTACTTTAATGTTTGGTATTACAACATACATAAGAGTAAACACAATCCAGCTTATGAAGTATGGGGCTACCTTCATTCCTAACTTAAACAAAGGAGACAGGAGCTGTGTTAATTGTGTGTCTGAAGCTAACCTGCTTATGTATATGCTGATTCCACTTGATACGACGATCAATACAGGAATAAGAAATAAAGCTGAAAAATAAGTTGTGAATTGTCGTAAATATGAACGTGATTTTTGTACTTCCCATATATTGTTAAAAGCATTCTCAAACTGTTTGAAGAAGTTCATAACGGATATAAGCAATATTACTATACCTATGCCAATAAACACCCCACCTTGTGCTGTTTCAAGATATTTCTGTACAAAATCCATGATGAAAGGTATCAAGTCCTTCTGTGCCACCAAAGTATCTTCGAGCCATCTTTGAATGATATCATCAAATCCGAAGCCCTTGCCCACAGCTATAAATAAAGCTATTAGCGGCACAATCGCAAACATGATGGAGTAGGTGAGTGCTGAGGCTCTAACAGGTAGTTTATCGCGCGATAATCCCCTGAATGCTATCACAATAACCTTTACTAAACGATAAGGAATACGCTTACCTTTCGATAACTCATTCTCAGTCATACGCCATACATCATGTAGCAAAAACTGAGTTATACGCTTAAATATATTTACTTTATCAGTCATATCGATAATTAATACTTTTTCTATTACCTATAATATGTTGTATCAAAAATATTTTGAAACGTTGATGACGCAGATATAACAGATTGACACGGATTTTACAACACATTCAGCACCTGTTCTTTAATCTGCTCCAGCTCATCTTTCATTAAAACAACAATTTTCTGCATTTCACCATGATTTGACTTAGAACCTAAAGTATTTATTTCACGTCCGATTTCCTGAGTAATAAAACCCAATTTCTTACCTGGTGCATTTTCTTTATCCATAGTTTCAATAAAATAATCAAGATGTGTTTTCAACCTGATTTTTTCTTCATTAACATCAAGTTTTTCAATGTAGTAGATTAACTCCTGCTCTAATCTGTTCTGATCATAATCAAATTTATCAGCAATATTTTGCAGATTATCTTCTAACTTAGTCCTTATTTTATCAATTCTTTCCGATTCGAAAGGCACAATATCTAATAATAACCTGTCAATATTTGCAATTTTTGTGCGGAATACCTGTTCTAGCGATTTTCCTTCCTGCTTTCTGAAAATAATAATTTGCTCAATTGCAGCCGACAAGATTTTTTTTACTTCCTGCCACTCATCTTCATCTAACTCAACACTTTCTGTCTTTAAAACATCAGGTAAACGCATTAAAATCTCAAACCAGTTAGAGGGTATATCGATACCGGTATTATCGGCAATAGCTTTTATTTGGTTATAATACGATTCGACAGCAGTCTGATTTATTTGAGTAATTGATTCTTTTCCTGTGTTTTCAATATATAATGCTAAATCAATCTTACCTCTTTCAAGTCGTTGAGATACTTCATTACGTATCTCAATATCCTTCTCGCGATACAGCCCGGCTATACGTGTTGAAATGTCTAACTGTTTACTGTTTAGAGACTTAATCTCTACAACTATTTTTCTACCATTGAATTCACCTGTAGCTTTTCCAAAGCCTGTCATTGATTGCACCATAATTCTGTATGTTTATTTCGACAAAAGTAAGTTTTTTTTTCATAACCGTATGAATTGGAGCGTAAAAGATGAAAAACTTTAATCATAATTTATAGTTAAATTGAAGTTATCTTGATTTTTCACATCAGCCGATTGCAACGTATGGGGAGTTCCCTCACTGCTCGATATCCGGCTGACTGCAACTGTAGAGGAGTTCCCTCAGTCGCTGCGCTCCATCGGGATGACACGCTCGTTAGCGAGCGGTGTATACCGCCACTCGAAGTGTTTCTGTAACATCATCTTTTTGCAGTGGCGGTACGGGGAGCTTCACACCGGTCGTGCGTTTTAGCTGTTACGTTTTACGATGCCAAACGACCGGCTACACTGCCCGCTAACGCTCGTGTCCTCCCGAACGAGCACAGCGAAGTGAGGGAACTCCTCTGCAGTTGTAGTCGGTTGATGTAAAAATAAGGTGGTTAAATTATAAAACATTAGAAAAAGCTTAAAAAATATTCTAATTTAAAAGTTATTTAATATCTTTGCTTTCAAATTAAAATAAAACATCATGGAAAAAAGAAAAAAGTTTTTACTCTCCGAAAAAGATATGCCAACAAAATGGTATAATGTTCTTGCTGAAATGCCTAATAAACCAATGCCTATTCTGCATCCTGGTACTAAACAACCAATCAAGCCTGAGGATTTATATCCTTTATTTGCAAAGGGTTTGGTTGATCAGGAAACAAATATGAAAGATGCATGGATAGATATCCCAGAAGAGGTTTTAGATAAATATAAAATTTATCGTCCAACTCCTTTGGTGCGTGCTACTAATCTTGAAAAAGCTTTAGACACACCTGCTCATATTTATTTCAAAAATGAAAGTGTTAGTCCGGTTGGCTCACATAAATTAAATTCTGCACTTGCACAGGCTTATTTCTGCAAACAAGAAGGTGTTACCAATATTACAACTGAAACCGGAGCAGGACAGTGGGGTACAGCTATGTCGTTAGCTTCTAAGATGTTCGGGTTGGAACTTGCTGTTTATATGGTGAAAATAAGTTATGAACAAAAGCCTTATCGCCGCTCTCTGATGCAAACTTGGGGTGCACAGGTTATTGCGTCTCCTTCCATGTCGACTAAAGCAGGAAGAAAAACCATTACTGAACATCCTAATTATCAGGGTAGTTTGGGTACTGCAATTTCTGAAGCTATCGAACTTGCCATGAATACACCTAATTGTAAATACACCTTAGGTAGTGTTTTAAATCATGTTTCTCTACATCAAACAATTATAGGATTGGAAGCCGAAAAACAAATGGAAATGGCAGGAGAATATCCTGATGTTGTTATCGGTTGTTTCGGTGGAGGTTCTAATTTTTCAGGTATTTCATTCCCATTTATGCGTCATAATTTTACAGGTGACAAAAAAACAAGATTTGTTTCGGCTGAACCGTCTTCTTGTCCGAAATTAACACGTGGTATTTTTCAGTATGACTTTGGTGATGAAGCCGGTTATACGCCACTTATTCCTATGTATACTTTAGGTCATGATTTTGCACCTGCACATATTCATGCCGGTGGTTTACGTTATCATGGTGCGGGTACTCTTGTAAGTCAACTTTTAAAAGATAATTTTATCGAGGCTGTAGATATTAAACAGTTAGATTCTTTTGAAGCAGGTGTTTTGTTTGCTCAAACTGAAGGTATTATCCCTGCACCTGAATCAGCTCATGCTATAGCTGCTGCAATAAATGAAGCCAATAAAGCTAAAGAAGAAGGTAAGCAGAAGGTTATTTTATTTAATCTGTCCGGTCATGGATTGGTTGATATGGCTGCTTATGATCAGTATCTTGCGGGTGATTTAGTTAATTATTCTTTGTCTGACGAAGATATTGCTGCTAATGTATCTAAGTTGGAACAGATTATTTGATTTTTGAAGAAAGGGTAGCGGGTAAGATTTTATAATAAATTATTCGTTACCTTTTGCTTTTATTGTCCAAATATGTATAGTTACGGCAATGGCTATAATCAATAGCAGAATTCTGACATAAATATTATCAACAAAGAATATAACTGTAGCTAAAATTGTTAACCATAGAAAACTTATAGCCATTATTTTAATTCTTAGCGGTATACCTTTTCCTGCTCTGTAATTACTGATATATCTTCCAAATAATTTATTAGTTGTAAGCCACCTATATGCTCTTCTTGAGCTTTTGGCAAAACATGCTGCTGCTATCAGTAAAAATGGTGTTGTGGGTAATATTGGTAAAAACATCCCTAAAATCCCCAGCCCTACACTGACAAATCCTGATGTGATTAATATATATTTTTTGAGATTATCCATTACAAATTTTATGAAGGTGCAAAGATAAGAATTCTTTTAAATTCACTTTCAGAATGTATAAGAAGTGGAAAGTACTACTTTTGAAGGAATGGATGAACAATATCGTAGGTTCTTCATATAATTTTGTATACATTTATATTAAAATATGAGTTTGCCTCTATTAAATATTTTAAGTCGGATTACAATCTTTGTTCTCTCAGAGGAAACGCTGTATGAAACAGAGAATAAATCTCATTATGAAATATATAAAGAGAATCGTTTGTGATGTCCATTGTGTTTTTGTGAGTTTTATATAAAAGTAGAGACGCATTTTTTTAGTTTTACGTCTCTACAAGTTTAATAATTTGTGCCCCTATAGGTTATTTACCATGCAGACACATCTAATTTTTAAAAAGAAAATCAGATTATTCGATAATCTTCTTCATTGCTGTCATAGCTTCACGTAATTCTGCACCGCAAATTTCAATTGAGTGATTACGAATTGCTGCATTAATCTGAACTAATTCAAAGTTATCCACATGATTGGTTTTTCCATCATTATAGTTTTTACCAATTACACATGAACCGACTTTACTCATGAAATCAGCTAATAATGGTTTGCAAGCATGATCAAACAAATAACAACCATATTCAGCAGTATCAGAAATTACACGATTCATTTCATATAGTTTTTTACGAGCAATGGTGTTGGCAATCAACGGTGTTTCATGCAATGACTCATAATATGCTGATTCAGGTTTGATGCCTGATTTTACCATAGTTTCATAAGCTAATTCAACACCGGCTTTGATAAATGCAACCATCAAAGTAGCATTGTCAAAGTACTCTTGCTCACTGATTTCCATATCACCTGCAGGTGTTTTTTCGAAATCTGTTTCAGCAGTAGCAGCTCTCCATGTCAACAAATCCTTATCACCATTAGCCCAGTCTTCCATCATTGTGCTTGAGAATTTACCTGAAAGAATATCATCCATATGCTTGTTAAAAAGCGGAGTCATAATTTCTTTTAATTCTTCTGAAAGTTTGAAAGCTTTAATTTTAGCAGGATTTGAAAGACGATCCATCATATTGGTAATACCACCGATTTTCAATGCTTCTGTGATAACTTCCCATCCATATTGCACTAATTTTGAAGCATAACCTTTATCAATTCCCTTTTCAACCATTTTGTTAAAGCTAAGAATTGAACCTGTCTGCAACAAACCACAAAGAATAGTTTGCTCACCCATTAAATCGGATTTTACCTCAGCAACAAAAGATGAATGTAAAACTCCGGCTTTATGACCGCCTGTTGCAACACAATATGCTTTTGCTATTTCTAAACCATCACCATTAGGGTCGTTATCTAAGTGAACAGCAATAAGAGTAGGTACACCGAAACCTCTTAGATATTCTGCACGCACCTCAGTAGCAGGTGATTTTGGAGCAACCATAACTACAGTAAGGTCTTTGCGGATTTGAATACCTTCTTCAACAATGTTGAAACCATGAGAATATGACAGGCAAGCACCTTGTTTCATTAAAGGCATAATCTGATTAACAACAGGAGTATGATATTTATCAGGAGTTAAGTTTAACACTAAATCACCTTTAGGAATCATATTTTCTATAGTGTCAACCTCAAAGTTATTCTGCACTACATTCTGATAAGAGATTTGATTTTCGTCGATTTCAATTTTACGAAGCGCATATGCTACATCTAAACCACTGTCACGCATATTCAAGCCCTGAGCTAATCCTTGTGCACCACATCCAACGATAACAACTTTCTTTCCGATAAGTTTGTTTACACCATCAGCGAATTCGCTGCTGTCCATAAAGTCACATTTACCTAATTCCTGAACTTTAAGTCGATGAGGTAATGAATTAAAATAATTTGCCATTTTTTTTGTAATTAATTGTATTAATAATTTGTTATTTTATAATTAAATCGGTTGATCTTCAAATTTTTTCAGATTTTCAAGCATATCGGTGAGACGCTCTACCTTTGATTTCGTAATAGCTATTCTACCCGAACGGATAAATTGCAAAACACCTATTGAATTACTCAACTCTTCGAATAATTGTTGAGTTTCGGCATAATGTCCTGATTTCAAAAATACTACGAAAGTTTCATTCATCTCTAAAATACGAATGCTATACTGGCGTATCAGATTTTCTATAGAGCCTAAAGCAAGTAACTTATCGGTTGCAAGCTTATAAAGAGCTATTTCTTGATGTACCAATTCTTCATCAGTATTAAAATATGCTTTCAGAATATCTATACGTTTGTCAATTTGTTTTACAACTTTTATAACTGTCTCACGAGTTGCCAAAACAGTAATTGTAAATTTATGAATTCCTTTAATTGCAGAAGGAGACACCGATAAGGTTTCGATGTTTATCGCTCTACGTGTGAAAATAATGGTTATTTGATTTAACAAACCTACCGTATTTTCAGAAAAAACTGTGATTGTATATAATTTTTTTTCCATGATGATAATTTTTTTTCATTAATGATTTTATAATAATTAATCACCTAATACTATATTGGTAACACTTGTTCCGGCAGGCATCATAGGATAAACCATACCTTTCTTCTCAACGTTAACAACCAATAAATAAGGTTTGTCATCTTTTACCATATCAGCTATAGCATCGTCCAGATCTTCTCTTTTTGATACTTCGCGTCCTTCAATTTTATAAGCCTTAGCAATAGTAATGAAATCGGGATTGTCAATTTCTGTAAATGAATATCTTTCATCGAAAAACATTTCTTGCCATTGACGAACCATGCCTAAGAAATCGTTGTTAAGAATTATCATTTTAACACCTATCCTTTCTTGCATGATAGTACCCAATTCTTGTATTGTCATTTGAAAACCACCATCTCCACAGAATAAGCATACCGTTCTGTCTTTTGCTCCGATTTTAGCACCAATCGCTGCAGGAATACCGAAGCCCATTGTGCCTAATCCTCCTGATGTAACCAAACTGCGTGTCTGAGAGTATTTGGAATAGCGTGCTGCCATCATCTGATTCTGACCAACATCAGTTACAATAACTGCTTTATGATTGGTTGCTTCCGAAACTTTATTAATAACTTCACCCATAGTCATTGATTGTGTTTCAGGATAAAGTTCTTTTTTAATAACTTTTTCGTACTCTCTATCATCGTATTCCTTGAAAGAATCAATCCATTCAGTATGTTTAGCCGGTTTTAACAATGCTGATATAGCGGGTATTGTATCTTTTGCACTACCCAGAACAGGTGCATCAGCCTTCACATTCTTGTTGATTTCAGCAATATCAATATCAAGATGTATAACTTTTGCTTGTTTGGCATAAGTATTCAAATCACCTGTAACACGGTCGTCGAAACGCATTCCAATAGCAATTAACACATCACATTCATTAGTTTTCATGTTGGGCGACATATTTCCATGCATACCCAGAAAACCTTTGTTTAATCTGTAATCAGTTGGCATTGCTGAAGCTCCCAAAAGTGTCCAAGCTGCAGGAATATCTGCTTTGTCGAGCATTTCTTTAAGTTCTTTTTCTGCTCCTGCCAACACAACACCTTGACCTATTAATGCATATGGTTTTTTTGCGTTGTTTATTAATTCTGCTGCTAAAGCAACTTGTTCGTTATTAACTTCAGGAACAGGAATATAACTACGGATGAAAGTGCAAGGTTTATAATCGAATTCAGCTTCCTGTATTTGAGAATTCTTTGTTAAATCGAGCACAACAGGTCCGGGACGACCGCTTTTGGCTATATAAAAAGCACGTGCTACTGCCCAAGCAATATCTTCTGCTCTTCGTATTTGATATGCCCATTTTGTGATTGGCTGGGTAATACCTACTACATCAATTTCCTGAAAAGCATCAGTACCTAATAAAGCAGCACCAACCTGACCGGTAATAACAACTAAAGGTGTGCTATCGAGCATTGCATCACTGATACCTGTAACAGTATTTGTAGCAGCCGGACCGGAAGTTACCAAGCAAACACCTGTTTTACCCGAAACACGTGCATAACCCTGAGCCGAGTGTGCAGCACCTTGTTCGTGACGAGCCAAAACATGATGAATTTTATCTCTATAGTCATATAGTGCATCAAATGCAGGCATTATCGCACCACCAGGATAACCAAAAAGTGTATCAACGCCTTCCTTCAAAAGCGATTCTATCAGAATCTGAGATCCTGTCATTTTTTTCTTTTCCATGTTTATTTAATTTATAATTGACAAAACTATTTACAATTTTACAATTTACTATTTGTAATAGTTTTTAGTCAGTAATTTTATAATCTTTAATAGTATTTTTATCTTTTAATGTGCAATGAAAAATATTAACTCATTAGCACATTCCTTAATTTCCACATTATCACATTATCATATTAGCATATTGTCACATTGACATATTAGCACATTCTCACATTAGCATATTAGCACATTATTCAACTATCCTTATTGCCCCTTTATCAGCCGAACTTACCATTGAAGCATAAGCTTTCAGGGCTTTACTGACGACTCGGTTACGATCTTTTGGAGTAAATGCCTCATTTCCTCTTGCTATTTCTTTTGCTCTTCGCGAAGCCAATTCTTCTTCACTGAGTTTAACATTGATCTTACGATTTGGAATGTCTATTTCAATTATGTCACCGTTTTGAATTAAGCCTATATTACCTCCTGCTGCTGCTTCCGGTGATATATGTCCGATTGATAAACCGGAAGTTCCACCTGAAAAACGACCATCTGTAATTAAAGCACATTCTTTTCCAAGTTTTTTCGATTTGATATATGAGGTAGGGTAGAGCATTTCCTGCATACCCGGACCGCCTTTCGGACCTTCGTGTGTTATTACAACAACATCGCCTGCAACAACTTCGCCACCCAATATGCCTGTGCATGCTGTGTCTTGCGAAGTAAAGACTTTAGCCGGACCGCTGAATTTCCATATACTTTCATCAACACCGGCGGTTTTAACAACACAACCATCTTGTGCGATATTTCCTTTTAAAATTGCTAAACCTCCATCAGCAGAATATGCATGTTTGATATCTCGTATACATCCATTTTCTCTGTCAGTGTCAAGTTCCTTAAACTGAGCGTTCTGTGAACCCATAACTAAATTAAATTTATGTCCGGGTGCACTTTTATAAATTCTTAAAGCTTCAGAATCGGGTTTTTCAGCAGTGATACTGTACTTGTAAATAGCTTGCTGTAATGTCAGACCATCGGCTCTATTTACATCTGTTTTCAAAAGACCGCCTTTTGCTAATTCACCAAGAATACCGAGTATACCACCTGCACGATTGACATCTTGAACATGATATTTATCGGTATTCGGTGCAACTTTACATAAATAAGGAGTTTTGTGTGAAAGTGCGTCTATATCATCCATTGTAAAATCAACTTCTGCCTCCTGTGCTATTGCCAAAGTATGTAATATTGTGTTAGTTGAACCTCCCATAGCAATATCAAGCACCATTGCATTCAAAAACGCATCTTTCGTTGCAATGCTTCTTGGCAAAACGCTGTCATCACCATCTCTATAATATTTATATGCATTTTCAACAATCAATTTAGCAGCATCTTCAAAAAGTTTAAAACGATTTGCATGGGTTGCTACTACCGTTCCATTTCCAGGAAGTGCAAGACCGATAGCTTCATTTAAGCAATTCATCGAATTTGCAGTAAACATGCCCGAACAAGAGCCACAAGTCGGACAAGCCGAGCTTTCAACACGTGCAATCTGCTCATCAGAAATCGTATCATCGGCTGCTTGTACCATTGCATCTACTAAGTCGATTTGTTTGCCATCAAGTTCACCTGCTTCCATTGGTCCGCCGGAAACAAATACAGTAGGAATGTTAAGTCGCATTGTAGCCATCAACATTCCGGGAGTAATTTTATCGCAATTGGAAATACAAATCATCGCATCTGCCTTGTGTGCATTAACCATATACTCTACGCTGTCAGCTATCAAGTCGCGCGAAGGAAGTGAATATAACATTCCATCATGTCCCATTGCAATACCGTCATCAATAGCAATTGTGTTAAATTCGGCAGCAAAACAGCCTAATCTCTCAATCTCAGCTTTTACTTTTTGCCCAATGCCATGAAGGTGAACATGACCGGGTACAAACTGGGTAAATGAGTTTACTATTGCAACAATGGGTTTACCAAATTGTTCATTAGTAACACCATTTGCTCTCCAAAGTGCTCTTGCACCTGCCATTTTTCTACCACCTGTGCTGGTCTGACTTCGTAAAATATTTTTCATTTTGTTTTAATTATTGAAATTTTTTAATTGATATTTCAGCTTTATAAAAGAAAAAACCTTTCTCATTTATGGTGAGAAAGGCTTATCCAATTTATTTATGATTTAATAATATTATCACATAACCATTCTCACCCTTGATGATCGACCAAAAGCACGACTAAGATTAAGTTGACGATATTATTAAAATTTGATGACATTTTTGTTTTGTAAAATTTCGACTGCAAATATAAAGAGATAAATTCAAATAACAAACATTTTGATGTTTTTTTCCCATTTGAACTAATAAATATGTTGTTTTTAGTTGATATTTATGTTAAAATAAATCAGATGCAATGCATTAATCATTCATACCGAATTATATTTGCAGGTAGAATTTTGGTTATTAAATAGGAGGGTCCTACCATCATCAAAGCCGAAATAATCAGAGTACCGATATTTAGAGCTATAATCAGCGACCAGTTAAACAGTATAGGCACTTTTGATATATAATACGCTTCCGGATCTAAAGGAATAATACCAAAAAAGTATTGTAAAGCACATATAGCCAGGCCAATAATATTGCCCCAAATCATACCTTTTCCTATCAAGAAGAAAGAATGATACAGAAATATCTTCCTGACCGACCAATTAGTTGCACCTACCGATTTTAGAATACCTATCATAGTTGTACGCTCCAAAATCAGTATAAGCAAACCGGAAATCATATTAAAACCTGCGACAGCCAGCATTAAAAGTAATATAACCCATACGTTTATATCCAACAACTCAAGCCATGAGAATATTTCCGGATTTATCTCGCGTATTGTCTGTGTGAAAAGTAAATTACCGTTTGCCATAGGCTTATTTGCCGTCATAAAATAAACCTTATTGCCAATTTCATCAATACGGTCAAAATCACTGATAATAATTTCATAGCCGCTAACTTCCTTATCATTCCATTCGTTGAGCTGCCGAATATGACGTATATCGGTCAGTACAAATAACTTATCATATTCAATGAAGTTTGTGGAATAAATGCCTGTAATCTTAAATTTTCGAGCTTTTATCTGATCTTGCATAAAATAGGCAAAAAACGACTCGCCTAATTTTAATTGAAATAAATCAGCTTGATATTTTGAAATTACTACATTATTAACCAAGGAATCTTCTAAATTAATAAAATCTCCTTCAACTAAATTATTCTTAAAGAAACTTATATCAAAGTCAGTATCAATACCTTTCAATACAATTCCTTGAAATAATTCATTAGTTTTTATTATCCCAGGCTTGGTGGCAAAGGCTTGCAAATGCTTTACTCCCTCTATTGATGCAAGTGCATGTTTCAGCGAATCGCTAATGATAATAGGCTCTGTTTCGTAAGTGTTGTTGCTGTCGAAATTAGTAATTTGAATATGGCCGCCGAAGCCTATTGTTTTATTTCTTATTTCTTTTTTGAAGCCGGTTACTATACATACAGCCAGTAACATAACTATCATGCCAATTGCAATTCCGATTGTTGCAATACGAACAGCAGGACGGGAAACATTCTTCCTATCCTGCCTGAAATGTATACGTTTGGCTATGAAATATTCAAGATTCATTTTAATTTTTAAGAGTGTTGCCCGGATATGCTTCCAAAGCTTTCTCTAAAACAATTAAAGCCTTTTTTAAAGCTTCTTTTTCAAGTACATATGCAATTCTTACTTCATTGCGCCCAACATTTGGTGTAGTGTAAAAACCTGATGCCGGTGCCATCATTACTGTTTGTCCTTCAAATTCGAAATCAGATAATAACCATGCACAGAATTTATCAGCATCATCAACCGGTAATTTTGCTACTGTGTAAAATGCTCCCATCGGTATTGGCGAATACACTCCCGGTATGCGATTCAATCCGTCAATCAGATATTTCCTACGTTCTACATATTCATTATACATTTCCAGCATGTATTCTTCCGGAGTATCGATAGATGCTTCGGCTGCAATCTGACCAATTAGAGGCGGACTTAAACGTGCCTGGCAGAATTTCATTACATTCTCTCTTACTTTTTGGTTCTTGGTTACTAATGCTCCTACTCGAATGCCACATTCGCTATATCTTTTTGATACAGAATCGAATAATACTACATTTTCTTCTATACCGTCAAGATGAAATGCTGAAATATAAGGTGCTCCTGTATAACAAAACTCTCTGTACACTTCGTCTGAAAATAAAAATAGATTATGTTTTTTTACGAGTTTCTTTATGCTGTTCATTTCCGAACGTGTGTAAAGATATCCTGTAGGATTATTAGGATTACAAATCAGAATGCCTTTTGTTCGTGGTGTTATCAATTCTTCAAATTTTTCTACCGGAGGCAATGCAAATCCATCTTCTATACTGCACAACAAAGGTTTTATAACTGCTCCTGCTGCTATTGCAAATGCTGTGTAGTTGGCATAAGCCGGTTCCGGTACAATTATCTCATCACCCGGATCTAAACAACTCATAAAGGCAAAGTTAACAGCTTCCGAACCACCTGTAGTTACAATGATGTTATCTTCAGTTACGTCTATATTGAATCGTTGATAGTAACTTGCCAATTTTGTACGTAGACTTTTTATTCCGTCGCTCGGACTGTATTCGAGTATAGTTCTGTCGATATTACGAATAGCATCAATGGCTACTTGTGGAGTCTTTAAATCGGGCTGACCGATATTCAGATGGTATACTTTTACACCTCTTGCTTTAGCTTTGTCAGCAAGTGGCACTAATTTGCGTATAGGTGATGCGGGCATAGAATCGCCTCGCTGTGATGTATGTGGCATGATTATATAAATTTTGCTTGCAAAAGTAGTGAAATTATTTAAAATCTACTATCAACTTGACATTAAACTGTCGTCCCGTAAGATAATTCGGAACTGCTAATTGCTGTCCGTAAATATCTGTTACCCAATAATAAGAATTGACATTTTTAAAATCCATCAGGTTAAACACCTCTAAATTCAACCAGATGCTTTCTAATCCTCTTAACCACTTCTTGCTCATTATCTTATCTTTACCGCTGATTAACTGTCGCGATCCTCCTATATCGACTCGCTTATAAGCTGGTGCTCTGTATGCACCTCTGTACAGGTTATTTTTCGGCGGACTAAAGGGCATACCGTCAGAATAAACAAATTTAAGTTGTAGTTTGTAGTTGGGATTATTTGGTAGATAGTCTTGAAACATCATCGAAAATGCGTATCGTTGTTCGTTTGGACGGGAATTCCATGAGGGCCATACTCTTGCGTATGAGCTGATTTCACCATATTCATCATATTTATATTGCAGATAGCTATCGCCGATTATATCTTCCTTCGAATTCATTAATGATAGGTTTATCCATGAATCTGTACCCGGAACTAATTCGCCGAAGAGTTTGAAATCCACTCCTGCTGTATATGCTTTGGCGTTGTTATTTCCTGAATATGTGATTTTTACATTATCGACGTCATATGTTATAACTCGGTCTGCTAATTTTAAATATGCTTCTGTGGTAAACTTAAACGGTCGACCAAAGGCTCTAAAATAATGATCGCCTCCTAATACAAACTGTACCGATCTTTGTGATTGTATTTTGTTGTTGAGTAATATCGAAACATTGCCTAAAACATCGCTTATTGTATCTCTTATTTCTTTGTAAAATGGTGATTGATAGTATAATCCTGTGCCAAATCTGAAACTGAAATCTTTTTTCCAATCGGGGATAAATGATATGGAAGCTCTCGGACTTAATAAAAATTCATTGTTGAATGTCCAATAGCTGGCTCGCAAACCTCCTGTGGCACTAAAACCTCCTGCTTCGTTACGCCATTTGTATGTGTCTTGAAAAAATGCTGAAGTCCGCCAACTTGTCAATACTTTCGATGACTTCAAATTATAATATAAGTTTACAGTTTCATCATTATATGGTAATGAATAACCTGCTGAATCCCTCCATTGCCATTCACTTATTTTATCAGCTATTATCTCTCTCTGAAAATTGACGCCCCATTTCAGTTTGTGGAATATCCCATTAAACTCGCCTGAATGTGAAAGGTTTGCTACTGTTGCATTTAATGTATTGCGCGCATGTTCATGATATTTTCCTATACCAAGTTGAGATCCTTTGCGCTCTTCTTCATTCAAATTCATTTTCACTTCATCAAGTCGATATTCACTTAAAATATCGAAACTTTCGTATTCATCTGTCTGAAATGCTGAAGCAGTAAGGCTTAATTTTATGTTTTGTTGTGGATGATAATGATAGCTTAAAGCACCAAATGCCGTTCTGAATATATCTTTTTCCTGACCTTCGAAGAAGATTGTCAACTGTCGACCCATGTTGTATGTGCCAAATGAAGTCTCCCGTGTAGCCGGTACGAAATTAAAGAGATTTTGAGAAAAGTTTCCCAGAAAAGAAAGCTCCGACTTATCATTCAATTTATAGGTAAAATATCCTTGATAATCGACAAATGACGGATTATATTCTCCTTGAGTGTCTAATGTGCCAAGTAGATAAGCTGCTGTTTTATAACGTATTCCATGTATTTGTGTGAATTTATTTTTTGAAGTCCCGACATATGCTGTTGCGCCTAACAAACTTAAAGATGCTGATGATTCAAATTCTGTGGGTTTCTTATATTCTATATCCAATACTGATGACATTTTATCGCCATATTCAGCATTAAAGGCACCTGAAGAAAATCCAACCTTTTGCACCATATCCTGATTAATGAAACTCAAGCCTTCTTGCTGCCCGGCGCGAATAAGCAATGGTCGGTATACTTCTATACCATTGACATACACAAGATTTTCATCAAAATTGCCACCACGAACATTATATTGCGAACTTAACTCATTACTCGATGCAACTCCTGCAAAACTTATCAATATAGATTCAAAATTTCCTGAAATATTGGGAATTAGCTTAGCTTTTTCAGGATTAATAAAATCCATCGTAGACGTTTGCCTTCTTTGTGCAACTACATCAAAATCTTGCATTTGTGTAGCACTTGACCGAAGTTCAACAGAAATTTGCATAACCGCCTGTTTGGGGATAATTGTATGACGAATAGTTTTATAACCAAGCATCGAGTAAACAATCGTCATAGAATCTGTTACAGTAGTTGAGATTTCATAATAGCCATTTTGATTTGTAGTTGTACCTGTTGTAGTGCCGTCAAAATATACATTAACCATCTCTAAACCTCTGTTGTTGGAGTCAATAACATATCCGAAAACCCTTAATTTGGATTGTGCGAGAATAGAAAAAGATGTTAGAAAAAAAATGAAATATATTATGACTTTTTTGAACATTTACTATAACTTGACTCTTGAGAGGTTTCCTTAAAAAATTAGTGTGCAAATTTAACAAAAAAAATGAAGTTTCACCTCACTTTGTCTCCTCATTAGCAAACGATTTATAAGCTGAATTATTATCATTCACCAGAAAAATATACTAACACCTATAATACTGATAATTGCTCCAATAACCTGATGAGGCTTAATTTTCTCTTTAAACATAATGGCAGAAGGTGCTATTATCAGTACAGGAACTAAGGACATGAAAGTTGAAGCTATACCGGTTTTTGTTTGCTGAACAGCATAAAGAGAAAGAGTAATGCCGATAAACGCTCCGAAAAATGAACCTATTATTACTGATTTTAGACCATTTATGTCTTTTACCGCCTTATGTACATTATGCCATTGTTTGCTGAATGTCAGCATTATAACAAAGAAAATCAAAGCGAATATTATCCTTATCTGTGTTGCTGCAAGTGGGTCGTAGCTTCCTATGCCTTTTTTGCTTAATATTAAACCTAAAGCTTGTCCGGTCGCTCCTAAAAATGCAAACATTAATCCTTTTAACGGCATCCTAAATTTTAATTTTTTGTCTACTATTACGATTACAATGCCTGAGAAACTGATAATTATTGCAATTATACTTTTTAGAGCCAATACTTCCTTCAGAAAGAACCATCCAATAATAGTTGTGATGACCGGTACCAAGCTCATAATCAAAGCTGCCGTTCTCGAGCCTATCAATAAATACGATCTAAATAAAAACATATCGCCGAGAAAAAGCCCGACAACACCCGATAAACCAAGCCAAAACCATTGGTAACCTGAGGCATCGAAAGGAATGAAGTTGTTTCCAGTAAATAGTAGAGTAAAACCTAACAGGATGAATGTCAGCACTATTCTTATGAAGTTTACAGAAATAGAGCCTATTTTTCTACCTGCCTTTTCAAAAAATAATGCACTTAAAGTCCAACATATAGCAACTGCAAAAGCAGCAATTTCGCCTTTATACATAAAGTATCATTTTATAAAAAGCAACAAAATTACATTAAATTTCTTATTGAAGTATGAAATGTAGAGTTATTATCATTAAATAATATTACCTAATCACTTTTCAGCATACATCAACTTATCAATATCAACTTTTTCTTTTTTGTTCTTCCTCTCCGGATGCATAATTTTGTACACCACAGGCACTACTACTAAGGTTAAAAGTGTGGACATGGTCATCCCGCCTATTATCACCCATGCCATTCCATTGCGTAATTCGGCTCCCGAACCGGTTGATAGGGCAACAGGCAACATCCCGATAACGGTTGACAGGGCAGTCATCAAAATGGGACGGGTACGGATTTTTACCGATTGAATCAATGCTTCGTCAATGTTTTTACCTTCGCGTCGAGCGTCATTGGCAAAGTCAACCAGCAAAATTGCGTTTTTAGCTACTAATCCAACGAGCATAACCAATCCCAGCATGGCATAAATACTCATTGCGGTATTTGTTAGTGCCAAAGCCAGAATTGCACCAACGATAGAGAACGGGATGGAAAACATCACAACGAATGGATCTGTCCAGTTGTTGTACAACACAACCATCGAGAAGTAAATCAACATCAGTGATAAAAGTAGGGCAGTAGTGAGCACGCTCATCGAATCACTCATCTTTTTCATATCACCGGTAGCTTGTATACTCAATCCGGCAGGCTTATGCAATTTATCCACTTTTGCCATAAACTCTTTTGCAATGGCACCGGCAGGAACGCCAAAAGCTTGCGAACGTAATGTTACAGAGCTGTTCCGGTCGAATCGTTCCAGACGGTTTGGACCTGTTCCCAGGCTAATGTTGGCAAATTGCGACAGCTTTACACTTTCGCCACGACTATTGACAAACGCAAGGTTCGTTACATTTTCGGATTGTTTGCGATAAGCTTTGTCAGCGCGAATATTAATATCATACTCATAATTTCCTTCTGTATATTTCAATTGGTTATTTCCCTGAAAATTCATTTGCATAACCATCCCCACATTGTCGAGCGAAAGTCCGAGTTCTGACATTTTATCGCGGTTTACGGTAACAGTAATTTCGGGAGTGGCATTTTCAACTGAAAGTTCCTGTTGCATCACGCCCGGAATAGAACCCAATATGTCCAACGCTTGTCCGGCAAACATCATAACTGAATCGGTATTGTTGCATGTTATGATATATTCAACCGCAGCCTTTGACGCTGTCCCGGTTAAGCTTACACTAAAAACATTCACCTTAGCATCCACCAAAAAATCCGATAGTGGTTTGCGGATACGGGTAATGTAAGTTTCGGTGTCCTCTTTCTGTTTTTTCAGTTTTACGTCCAATTCAGCTAAATAAGGTGTTCCTTTTGTGCTTTGCGTATTGTCGCTGGTGAGCCCTAACATAGTAACAACATTTTCCACTTCGGGGCGACCCATAAACCAATTTTCGGCACGACGAACTAAAGCGTTAGACTTTTCCATCGAAATGTCTTTTGGCATCTCCAGCTGTACCATAAATTCTCCACGGTCAATGTAAGGCTGAAATTCAAAGTTGATAAACCCAAGCGGGAACAGCGACATTACGGCTACGGTTATGATAAGCACCACCATTCCAACCCAGCGTTTGTGTCCTAAACTCCATTTCAGAATTTCAGAAACCCAATTGCTAAAATCTGAAATAACCTTTTCGAAACCCTTGAGAAATTTTCCAAAAATATTGTTAGTTTTAATTTCCTGTATATTTCCAAACCTTGAAGTTAGAAGTGGCACTAAGGTAAGTGCAGCCAACAAACTAAATAAAATGGAAATGACAATAACGCCGCAAAACTGGCGTAAAATATCAGATACAAGTGTATTTGTGAAGATTACGGGCAAAAACACCATCACTATTGCAACTGTAACTGCTATTACCGTGAATCCTATTTCGTTCAAAGCATCGAATGTTGCTTTCACACGGTTTTTTCTCATTTCGATATGGCGATACACATTTTCGATAACCACGATGGCATCGTCTACGAGTACCCCTATAACTAATGACAGGGCTAATAACGACATCAAGTTGAGTGTGAAATTGAACATCTTCATTCCGATAAAAGTTGCCACGAGTGATACCGGAACAACCACCATCACGATAAGGGCATTGCGAAAGCTGTTCAGAAAAAGCAGAATTACCACTGAAACCAATAAAATTGCAAGCAGTAAATCGGTGATAACCGAATTAATGGATTGGTGCGTAAAGGTGGTTGTGTTTTGAGCAACGCCGATTTGTAAACCTTCAGCATTGTAAGTTTCTTGCAGTTGAGTAATGGCCTTCATCACCTGATTGCTTACTTTTATGGCATTTGCATCCGATTGTTTCTGGAGATTAATAAGAATAGCGTCTTCCCCATTTACTCGTCCAAGTTTCACCGGGTCTTTTACTGCATCCGACACATCGGCAATATCGCTGAGACGTATCTGAGCTCCGGTTTGCGTGGTACTGACCACTAAATTACGCAGTTCAGCAACATTATCTAATTTACCTGAAAGTCGAATAGCGGTTTGCGATTCGTCACTATGCAAATATCCGGTCGGAAAATCGAGGTTAGCAGCACGGATAGCACCTTGCACTATCAGAGGAGTTAATCCCAATGCCTTCAGTTTGTCTTGTTTGAGATTAACCTGAATCTCACGTTGCATGCCACCAACAAGAGTGATTTTAGCTACACCCTGAACTCGCGAAAGTTCCGGCACTACACGCTTATCAACCAAATCGTAAAATCCTGTGGGCTCCATATTTGAAGTAGCCGAGAGTATCAGAATTGGTTTCTCATCAACTGATATTTTAGAGATAGTAGGCGAAAGTATGTCTCGTGGTAATTCTGCACGTTTTGCATCTAACAAGTTTTGCGCATCTGTTACGGCTTTGTTGATATCTGTTCCGTAATTGAACGAGACAATAAGCATTGACATACCTTCAAATGAAAACGACTGTAACTGGTCAATCCCCTCCATACTCGAAAGAGCATCTTCTGCCTTTCGGGTAAGCGAGTTCTCCACTTCGCTGGGTGAAGCACCCGGATAAATAATTTGTACATTAAGTACCGGCGGAGTAAATTTAGGCATAAGTTCGGCACTTAAACTTATATAACTCAGGTATCCCAAAACAATCAACAGTAAAAACATTACTATGACATATATTGGGCGTTTGATTGATAATTCTGAAATTTTCATACTCTTACTTATTTATTATCCAACTTTATTGAACACTTTTAACTTTAGAGCCTTCTGTGATATTTATTAAACCACCTACTACCACGCTATCGCCACACTGCAATCCTTGCAACACTTCGATTTGTTCATCTACCATGTTTCCTACAACAATGCTCTGCTTTTTTGCAGTTCCGCTTTTTATAACAAATACGCTTGCTGCCTCCACACTTCCACTGATAGCATTACGAGGGATGATAATTCCATTTTTTTGAGTATCTGAATTGAAATTAACTGATATAAACATCCCTGATTTTAATTCTTTTTTTCCGTCTGTAATGGTTATTTCTACAGGGAAGTTTAGAGAGCGTTCAGCCTTGTCGCCTATAAAAACGATTTTGCCAGCAAAGGTTTCACCAGGAAATGTCTCACTCACAAGCCTGACCATTTGACCTTTCCATATGTCCAAAATTTGCTTTTCAGTAACAAAACACATTACTTTCAGTTGCGAATTGTCTATAATATCGAATAATTTGGAGCCGGGATTCAGATAGCTGCCTACCTCCACATACCGTTTATTTATGGTTCCGGCGATAGGTGCTTTTATTGAAGCATCGGCAAGATGACGCTTGCTGGTAACATAACGACTTTCTGATGCCACCATTTGTGTGTGTAAATTATCCAACTGCTGGTCGGTAACGCCACCTTGTGCGTTCGAGTTTTTATAGCGTTCGTAATCCTTTTTCAATCCTTCAAAAGCAGCTTCTGCCGAGGCAACATCAGCACTAAGCATTTCGCTGTCAAGTTGAATCAGTAGTGTTCCTTTGTTGACAACACTACCTTCGTCAACATAAATATTTACAATGCGCCCCGACACATCAGAGACAAAAGGTAGTTCGCGCAATGCTTGAAGTACGCCACTTGATGAAAAACCAACTACATAAGTACTGTCTTTTACAGTAATAATTTTTACGGCAACGGCAGATGAAACATCGGCTACCATTTGTGTTTTTTCTTTGGTTGTTTTTTTATTCATCACTAAAACAACCACAATAGTTGCGACTACTGCGCATATTGAAAGGATATAAATTATTTTTTTCATACGACCTTATTTTTTCTAATTATTTTCGTTTGTTAAACTGTGGATGTCTCCGTTAGCTTTTTTCAAATCAATGAATGCTTTCATGTAATCATTCAGCGCGTTGGCGTAGCTCAACTGTGCCTGCACAAGCGACTGGCTCACGTTGAGAATATCGGACATGGAAGACAACCCTAACACGAAGTTATTTTCGGCAACGTTAAATACATCTTCCGCTAACTTCTGATTGTCACGTTGTAGTGCAATCGTGTTGTGAGCATCATTGAGCTTTGTCCGGGCATTTAGATATGCTACGCTCAACGACTGTTCAAGTATTTTGGCATCTTCCTCTGTTTTTTGAACTTCTATGCTGTTTTGATGAATTTTCGCTTTGCGCGAAAGTCCGCTAAATATCGGAACTCGTAAATTCAGTCCGACAACAGACGTTGGATACCAATAGTTGGTTTCTCCTCTAAAAAACTCGTCGCTCACTCCATTGTACTGATAATTGAGTATCAGCGCGAGCGTAGGAAGATTTTCGTACACGGCAGATTTTCGTTGTAGTTTCACCATATCCATTTTTTTCATAAGCAGTCGGTAAGGCGTTTGATTTTCTATGAAAAATGACATATTGGCATTGATTGTCGCCTTTTCTTCGAAAAGTGCGAGATTAACCTCTTGAATATCAATCGGGTTGTTTACATCGAATCCCATTTGCAGTTTTAGTAGGTTTTTCTGTACATCCGCAGCATTTTTGATAGAGCCTTTTTGAGTGGTCAGGTTTACTAAATTCACTTTTAATCGGTCAACATCAATTTTTTTTACCAAACCATTTTTGTAGTTTACCTCCATTGTACTCAACATTTTACTCACTAATTCGATACTTTTTTCCATTTGTACGACTGCATATTCGGTGGACTGAATGGCATAAAACAGGTTAGCTGTCTGATAAATAATATCTTCTTCGTTCGACTCCACACCCAAAGCAGCCATTTTCTCAGCCGTTTTTGCAATTTCCAACGTATTAAAAAGTGAGAAGTTTAATATTTGCTGATTGAGTGATACTCCTACATTCGCATTGAAAGTCATTCCCATCTCGATGGTCATGTATTTTTCGGCATTAGGATCTTGTGCTGCAGGTGGTAACATACTGTTAATGAAGTTAGGCATTATAAACTTACTCCTTTTCAGGTTGTCGTTCAAACTTGCCGATCCGCTGATTTGAGGCAGCAAAGTGCCCAATACCTCCTGGCGGGCAAAAGTTGCTTTTTCTTGGTCATAATGAGCCTTTTTCAGATTCCGGTTATTTTCAACGGCGTATTCGAGGCACTGCTGCAATGTATAAGCTGTTTGAGATAATGCACTAAGCGTACTGATAAAAATTATGCACGCTATGTTAACCGTTTTAATTACAAGTGGTTTCATACGTAAATAATGTGCTAATATGCTAATGTGCCAATATGTCAATCAAGAATCGGAACATCAGCGGTTTATACTAAAAAATATAATAATCTAATTTACTGTCGTTTGGCTATCAATTTATCCTCATGATCGTTCCATATTTGTAAATTTTATTTAAAGCAATTCTCTTCCTCGTTCCGACACGATAGCTCTAAGGTGATATTCAACTGCATCTTCGAAGTGGGATTTTGGCAAATATGGGTTTCGCTTGATGATGCTGTTTATGTAGAACCCGAAAACCGAGTAGGAAATATAACTGCTAAGATACTCTACATTAATACTATGCATATAAATACCTTCACTTATCCCCTTACGTAGATTTGCTTCCATTTTAGCCTGAAACAGTCCTGATCCGACAAGATGCTCTGCTGTTGCTTCGTTTGGACTCATACGCATAATGTCATAGAAAAATATGGGACTTAGCGCATAGAAAAAATGGTTTAACTTCACAAATCCGGTTCGTAGATTTTCGATTGCAGAATGGGCAGGGTCATCCAATCCGCTCATTGCTTCCTGCATATCCGATGAAATGGACAAAATACATGCTTTCACTAACTCTTCTTTTGAAGTGAAATTGTTATATAAAGTTTTTTTTGTAATGCCCATTTTGCCGGCAACTTCCTCTAAGGAAAGCCTTAAACCTTCTTGCTTAAATACGTTAATCGCTTTGTCTATGTAGGTCTTTTTACGGTTATCTGTACTCATAATTGCTTGATTAATTATTTTATGAAATAAACACAGTACAAAATTATACTAATTATACTTACATAGTGTAATATGTAACTTGAATTGCTCTAAGTTTAACTTTATTTAACTTAAAGGGTAATTGTTGCACAATTAAATTTCAATTTGATTTAACTGAATATCAACAATTAATAATGCTGATAAAGCGTTTGTTGCTTCATGTTTTGTAAAATCTCAAAATGGAGTTAAAAAACATATCATTAGGATTTAATTTGTAGTATCTTTGCACGATTAAAAACAAATATTCAACAAAAGCAATATCAGACAGATATGATTCCACATTACAAAAACAAACCACGCCCCGAAAAAGACATGATTTTTGGCATTCGTGCCGTAATAGAAGCAATTCAGGCAGGTAAAGAAATAGATAAAATCCTTATCCGTAGAGATATGGGTGGTGATTTGGCTCGTGAACTTTATTCTATACTTGAAGAGATTAATGTTCCTGTTCAAAAAGTTCCTTTAGAAAAATTGAACAGGATAACTATGAAAAATCATCAGGGAGTGATTGCTTTTATATCGCCTGTGTCTTATCAGAAAATTGAAGATATTATCCCTGGTATTTACGAAGAAGGTCGTAATCCGTTTATTGTAGTGCTCGATAATATTACTGATGTGCGTAATTTTGGTGCAATAGCACGCTCGTGCGAATGCGCCGGAGTTGATGCTATTGTAGTTCCTGCAAAAGGTGGTGCTGCTTTAAATGCCGATGCTGTAAAAACATCTGCCGGAGCTTTAATGAAAATACCTGTTTGCAGAGAAGATAATATTGTAAACGCATTAAAATTTTTAACAGCTTCAGGTATAAAACTTATTGCTGCAACAGAAAAAGCAGAAAAATTTTATACGCAAGTTGAATATAACAATCCGATTGCTATTATAATGGGTTCTGAGGATGAAGGCATTAACCCTGCTCATTTAAGAATTTGTGAAAATTTAGTGAAAATACCTATACTTGGAACTATCGACTCCCTGAATGTTTCAGTGGCAACAGGTGTTATGTTGTATGAAGTAGTCAGACAAAGAAGTATATAAGTAAATATTTTGTAATAGTCATTTTGCTTTATGGAAATAATTTACGAAGATAACCATATAATTGCAGTCAATAAATCCTCATCTGAGATTGTACAAGGCGATAAAACGGGCGATGAACCACTTTCTGAAAGTGTAAAAAACTATATTAAAGAAAAATATAATAAGCCGGGGGAAGTATTTCTTGGTGTTACTCATCGATTAGATCGTCCGGTGAGTGGGGTAGTGCTGTTTGCTCGCACAAGTAAGTCATTAACACGATTAAATGAAATGTTTAAGACTCAGCAAATCAAGAAAATATACTGGGCGATAGTTAAACAAGTTCCCGAAAGTACAGAGAATACTTTAGTACATTATTTAGTGCGTAATGAAAAACAGAACAAATCATATGCTTACGACAAAGAAGTACCAAATTCAAAGAAAGCTATATTAAAATACAGATTGTTAGGTCATTCCGATAAATACCATTTGCTTGAAGTTCAATTAGAAACCGGTCGTCACCACCAGATAAGATGTCAGCTTGCCAAAATAGGTTCTGCTATCAAAGGCGATTTAAAATATGGCTTCCCACGCTCAAACCCTAATGGAGGTATTTCTCTACATGCTCGTTATGTTGAATTTATTCATCCTGTTTCAAAAGAACTGATTAAAATAACAGCACCGGTACCAAAAGAAGATAAAATTTGGGAAGTGTTTGAAAATTTATCTTAAAGATTATAAGTTACAAGCTGAAGTCTAAATCTAAATTCAATTGGGTATATTGTTCTTCGTCATCATTATTGGCATTGCTGATACCAAAACCAATAAGACGGACAGGTTTGACAGAGAAATCAATTCCTTTCATCATTTCTCTTGCAATAGGCCAAAACTGTTCAAAATTTGTAATTTTTTTAGTCAAAGTGCGACTACGCGTAATAATTTTAAAGTCAGCATATTTGATTTTGACAGTAATTGTTCTACCGTAAAAATCTTCTTTCTTCATTCGCGAAAAGACCTCTTGTGCTAAATGATACAACTCCACTGTCAGTAAAATCCGATTATCTTTATCTTGTAGAAATGTAGTTTCGTTGCTGATTGATTTAATTGTACGTTCGGGTTGTACCTCCCTCTTATCTATTCCTCTTGCATAAAGATAAAAATCATGTCCTGCTTTACCAAAAAGCTGTATAAGTTCTCTTTCTGAGCGTTGTTTTAAGTCCTGTCCTGTAAAAATACCATTATCATGCATTTTTCGAGCAGTAACCTTACCCACACCAAAAAACTGCTCTATTTTCAAAGATTCGACAAACTTATCAATATCATCCGGTAGAATAGCAAAAATACCATTAGGCTTTTTCTGCTCAGATGCAATTTTTGCCAGAAATTTATTAATAGATACACCTGCTGATGCCGTCAAGTCTGTTTCTTTAAAAATTCGTTTCTGAATTTCTTTTGCTATTAGTATAGCAGATGGGTTATTCTTATTGTTGATGGTTACATCTAAAAAAGCTTCATCAAGTGATAAAGGCTCAACTAATGGCGTATATTCTAAGAAAATATTTCGTATCTGTTCGGATATCTGATGATAAACATCAAAACGCGGTGGGACAAAAATCAATTCGGGACATTTATTTTTAGCTGTGAGAGAAGGCATAGCGGAGCGAACACCATATTTCCGAGCCTCATAACTGGCTGTAGCTACTACACCCCTTGCCTCGCTATATCCCACAGCAATAGGCTTACCCTGTAACTGTGGATTGTCGCGTTGTTCTACAGAAGCGTAGAAGGCATCCATATCGATATGAATAATTTTCCGCATGCACAAAATTACGGAAATTTTCGGATCATTTGATTACTTTATCTACAACTCCTTGACTTTTCGACTCAATCCATTCATAATCATACTATGTGGTGCAAATGCAAAAAGAAAAACCGCTAACAGTCTACTTTATAAACTATTAGCGATTTTCTGCTCTCCCTCTTGTTATCGAAACAAATTTTAACTGCCTGTTAAACAATAAATTAATAATTCTCAATCTTAATATTTTGGCGACATTTGGCGACATTTAATTAATTCACTTGAATTTTATTACATCTGCTTTAAATTCCCTAATAATAATCGCATCTAATTGCGGATATTCTTTTTTGGCATTCTTAATTAAAATATCCCTTGTTTCATCGTAATATCCGGTAATGCCTAATTTAACTTTTACAGTTCCTAAATACTCATACTCCATTACCGGCTTACTGTCGGTAAATACATAAACATTTTGATATCTCTCAGCATTAGCGGTTTGCTTACTTACTACATAATTTTCATAACCAGCAGAAATCAGAAACATTAATATAATGCCTGATAAAAAATAAATTAGTTTTGCTTTCATATAGTTATTTGAATTTTATTACATCGGCTCGATGCTCTTTAATTATTATCGCATCTAATTCAGGATAGTGTTTTATTTGAAAAAATCCTCATTATCAGTAGAAACTATTAATTTTATATTTTTCATTTCAAATAATTTTAACAAGGCATTTTTAAAACCTCTATATATAGAATCATAAGCAAAATCATCGTCTGTAATAACACAACAATATGTAGAGAAAATTTTAACTTCTTTAAAATTAAATGTAGAATTATCAGTCATACGAATAGGATACAAAACATATTCTATTATTCCATTTTTATTATATCCAAATAAAAAGTAAAATCCATCTGTGCGTTCAACTATTCCCTTGTTGTAAATTTTAGGATTTTCCAGAATTTCAGTTCTTGATTTTTCAGGGAATTTTAAGTTTTTAATTTCACTTTCTGTAAGATGTATAACATTTTCCTTTAATGTCTGTAATTGTTTTTCAAGTGCATCCATAATATTGTTTTTTAATACTTTACTTATTTAAAATTTCTAAATCATTATTTCCGAAAATAAAGCGGAAAACTTGATCTTTTTTCTCTTGTCCCATCTCAATGGTAAGAGTGGCTTTTACTTCTTTTAGTTCGTAATCTTTTTTATTACCTTCTTTTTCTGCTTGGTAGTATTGAAAAAAATTAAAATTTAAAACTTCACATATTTGAGCCAAAAGATTTGTATCAAGACTTTGCTTATTAAAAACTGTTTTTTCAATGTTTTGTCGCTGTTTTCCAATGCTTTTAGCAAATGTTGCTATAGGTATTTCTTTAGCTATCACTTTGTTTTTAATAATCTCTCCGATGTTTACTCTTTCTATTTTCATAACCATAAAATTAATATTGTTTGTAATCTTGAAATTTATTTTCGTAATCTTAAAAATGTTAATAATGATTAATTATGTAATCATTAGATATTACATGTAATTAAATATATTACATTTGCGCAGTGTTCAGTTTTGAACATCACAACAAATATTAAACTATTTATCAACATGAAGAAAAGAATTAATCAAAATCAATTAAAAGACTGGTTAGATTCTCTAACTGTCTTAGAGTATCCTATTATCAGAAAGGAAATTATTGATAAGTGTAAAATCACTGAACAAAAGTTCAGACATTGGAAAGCCGGTAATTCGAGAGTGCCGGTATTAGCACAGGAAATTATTAACGAAATAGCAGGTAAAGCTGTATTTAATTAAAAATCAAAAATTAAAATTTATGAAAACATCCCTATTTACTCTAATGCTCATTTTACTTGCTTCCTGTACATCACAAAAGCAAGTACCAGTTAAACCAACTCCGACAATCGAGGTTTACGAAATATATTACTAACCGGTAAATAAATAAAATATGTGGAAAGATTTTTTAAAACTAAAAAGTCCAGATGGTTATCAAATAACCGTCGGTATCCGATATCGAATATTCCTAATCATCAATTGTAATTTCAATCCGCTGAATTTTATAGATTTTGCAGAAATTAATATCAGATCAATCAAAGAAGTTGATAGATTGAAAAAGGTTGAAAAATATGATGATGGTAGTGGTTTCTTTATTTTTTCAATAAAACCTGAAATAAATAAAGAAAAATTATTCAGAGATATCGAAAATCAGTTTAATGAGTATTTTTTTAAAGAACAATAACCATGATACTATCATTTTGTGAAGATCGTTTTGTCGAATTAATATTAAAGAAAGAGAAGCTTTATACATTAAGAAAATCTGACAGAATAAAACCCGGACAAATACTCCAGTTATGGAAACATAACCCTCGCAATGTAACTAAGAACCCTTATCAATTCGGTACTGCTATTTGTCCTGTAGTTGATAAAATGGAACTAATCCCTGATGATAACAAAGTAATACATCTTTCATCAACCAAAGAGGAACACAACCAAAGGTATGAAATAAAAGATGTTGAACATTTTGCCCACGGTGATGGGTTCGCCTCATGGCAGGAAATGAAAAAATTCTTTCCAAAACGATGTATTATATATAGAATATGGTTGAGTAATGTTAAACCCACATTACAATTCTACTATACTGTTTATGACAATAAACAGGGAATGGGTTATATTCTGCCACCTGATATTAATATAAATGATTATATTGTTCGAGAACCTGTAATGATAGCAGGCGAAATTATTCATCCGGACAGTTTAACCTCTCTAAATAATTATTTTATTAGATCATGTACTTATATAGGTTTAAATAAAATGAATATATCTGAAATGATTTTTTACCTTGGTATGGATGAATATGATTTATTTCCACTAAAATATTATGCTAGCGTACTAAGAGTAAATGAAAATAGAATATTTGAGATGTTTAGTAATAAAGCAGGTAGAGATTTTAATTTTGTTAACGGAAATTGGAAATGAACCCCAAAGAACTAATACCCAATAAGGAGTATATATATCGTTCTTATTCCAAAGAACCAATGATATTAAGCTATAGATACGAATCCATCAATCACTATGTATTTGATGATCCGGTCCAAAACAAATTGGTTTTACTGCACTATCAGCAGGTTTTAAAAGATATGCATAAATTATAATCATCCAAATTTATTATATGAGTATAAGCAAAGAATTAAATAGCTATTATCAAAAAAGACTAATTGAGTGCGGTTTAACTGAAGATACGAATAAGCGTATAATAGCTTATGAGGGCAGAACTCAACAAGTGCCGGTCTTTTATCCAAATGATAAAAATGATGCTCTACATATTCCTTATCTGCAGCCTGACGGCGAAACGGAGTTCTACCAGGACGGTAAGAAAATTATAAACTACGAACGGATACGATATCGGATACCTAAAGAATATACCGACAAAAAAGGCATCAGAAAAACAATGCGTTATTCTCAACCGCGCGGGACCGGCGTTTATTCTTATCTGCCACCGCAAATAGTTGAGAAATATAAAGCCAAAGAGAAAATAAAAACACTTTACATTGTCGAAGGTGAATTTAAAGCAATTGCAGCATGTTATAAGTTAGGACTTGATTTTATTGCTATAGGTGGCATTCATAATTACAAAAATAAGGAATTTAATATTATAGAACCTTATTTACTTCAAATCATTGAAGTTAATAAACCTGATAATATTGTTATTCTGCATGATGCCGATTGTTTGGCTGTAAAATACAAGGAAAATGAAGATCTTACATTACGTCTAAAATCATTTTACGATGCAATAAGCGGTTTTAGAGAGCTGCTGATGAAATATGATGTAAATGTATATTTCGGGCACGTACTCGCAAAATACGCTATTGCAGCTAAAGGATTAGATGATTTATTAAACCTGTCGGATGTAGATCCTACAGAAGTTAGAAATGAATTAGAAAATCTTTCAAGTGGTGTAGGTACTTACTTTAATATACAGGCATTGCGCCCGGGTTATTCCGATAAGCTGTATAAATACTTCAATCTGAATTCAGTTTCTGAATTTTACGAGTATTACAAAGATGTAATCCAGGACAAAGAATTTAAATTCAACGGTAGAAATTATTACTTCGATGGTACCAAAGTAATTAATGCCGTGATGCAGGAAGCAAAACAATACCTGCGCATTGGATGCGATTATTATAAGCGTGTGTGGCGCATTAATCCGCATAAGGATCCACAGCATCAAAAACCAATTCTCACCCTGGATAAATGGCAAATTGGAGAAATAAATAGAGATTTTAATAACAATAAAAACTTTATTTCTTATATCCCTAAATATGACGGGTTTATAAATTTACCCGAAAACACAAACCAATATAGACGTATAATAGAAGTAACATTTGAAGGTATGACATCAAGATTTTATAACAGATATAACGAATTAGAACATGATATGACACCAGGTAACTGGAATACGATAGAATCACTCTTACAACATATTTTTTCATCGAACAATACAACAGGTGAAAATTTATATGAATTTGGGCTTGACTGGATACAAATAACCTTTTTCAATCCCAAACAACGTTTACCTGTACTGTGTCCGGTATCAGCCGAACGTAATACAGGTAAGACAAAATTTCTTGAATTTCTAAGACTGATTTTTAAGGATAATATGGCAATTTTGGATAACGAACGATTTACCGGTAAATTTACATCTCATTTTGTTGATAAATTAATAGTTGCCTTAGATGAGGGTTTTATTCCAATGGAGCAAAAATTAATGAAAGAACGTATTAAAAACTTTTCAACCGGATCAACTGTTTGGAGTGAGGGCAAAGGAAAAGAATCTTATGAACTTGATAACTTCATGCATCTGGTAATGTGTTCTAATGATGAATCTAATTTTATGCAAATAGATGAGGGTGAAAACAGATTTTGTGTTTTAAAAATTCCAAAACTGCAAATTGACAATCCGAACATCATTAATGATTGCGAAAAGGAGATACCCGCTTTTTTATCCTACCTGTCTGAAAGAGAATTGAAATATCCTATTGAACAAGGTAGATTTTCTTTTCATTCATCAGTTTATGAAACTGAAGCCTTAAAAACAGTAATGGAAAGGACAGAAAGAAAACTAACCAAGGAAATCAAAGAATTTTTAAGGTCTCAATTTATTACACATGATCAGCGTGTACTTCATTTTGCACCGGTTGATCTGGCACAGGAAATGAATGATCAGGGCGGACGGTTTAAAGTCGATAAATCGGATATAAATGATTATTTGAGGTATGAGGTTAAAAAGCAACCGGAGCGAAAAATGTGGTATAAAATATATCATAATGTACCGGAGGTTTCAGAAGCCGGCAATATAATTGAAGTTTCTAAAGTCAAAAAACAAAAAACAGGTACTCCATACGAATTTCGTATTGAAGAATATTTTACTGAAGATGAAATTAAGAATATGGAAAATACGGATATAAATGAAAGTGTAGAAGTAGAAAATGAACAACTTAAAGTACCTTATTGAATATTCAGAAAATATTTTTGTACATTTGCAGTATTATATAAATAAGAGAAAGGAGTTAATTATGTCAAAAATAGCAGGAATAACAACAACTACCGACCATAGAGGCATGGAAATCTATGTCAAAATAAATATGCGTAAATATGGTAATAATGTACTGTTAGAAGATTTTCTTGACGGACAAGCTGTGGAAGCTCGTCGTGGAGATGAAACTAAACCATGGAGTGAAGTCAAAGCAGGATTAGACAAAAAACATGGTTTAAAATAAATGTACAAAATAGTTGTCTCCAAAAAAGCAATCAAGGAATTAGAAAAAATTCCTAAGTTATACTATAAAACTATTCGTATAGCAATAGATAATCTAGAAAACGAACCACGTCCGAACGGATATAAAAAATTACAAGGGTATGATGATACGTACCGTATTCGTGTTGGAGTTTACCGTATAATTTATACTATAGAAGATAATATACTTACCATAGAAGTAATTAAAATCGCACATAGACAATCTGTGTACGAATAATTATCACTACACAAATAAAAATATCAAATCCGGGATTAACTATCTCGGATTTTTTTTGCAGCAAGCTAAAATTTTTTAAGCGTTTTTTTCTTTCACATTTTTCACATTTTTCACAAAGGATACATAAAGCATTAAATATATGGTATTTAGCTATGTGAAAAATTTTTATTTGATAGATAATTGATTTTCACAAAATTCACAAAAGATATTTTTATGTGAAAAATCATGTGAAAAATAAATTTAAATTATTATTATTTTTCACGTTGCAAGATATTGATTTATAGCGTTTTGAGAAAAATGTGAAAAATGTGAAAGGTTTTTCACAAATTGCACAGAATAAGATAATTTAATTAATGCCCGATTCAACACAATATTTTTTTATTCATTTCATTATTAAAAAAATTATTAAGTTGAATTTTTATCGGGACAATGGAATTAAACACATTAAAAAAAGATACTTCAAACATAGTTTTCCTATCGTTTTTTAAAGAGTTTTCAGGGCTTTATATATAGTAGGTAAACATACTATATAAATATGCTGAAAACACGTTGATATTTCCATGATATTCACACTGAAATAGTATATTGTTAAAATCTATGTAATCTATTGACTTTAATTAAAATATTTATATATTTGTATCTTAATTTCAGTTTAACACAAAATGATATAATCATGAAAATTGCAACGATCAAAAATGTTCAAAATTTATTTTCAGATCCGATATCTAATACTACAGCTTCCAAATGGATAAGAGAATGTCGAGATGCTTTAAATAAAAAAGATAAAAGTATAATTCTTACTATTGAAGAATTCTGTAGATATCATGATATTCCATACGGTAATTAATTATTAATTTCTATAATTATTATCATTTATTACGTTTATTGCCGTTTCCTTTATTTTTTACCACACCTAAAATATCTATAAAATACATTTGCATTCTGATAAGTTTAATTCAAATATTTAGAATGTGAATCCAATTTTTATTGCTCTCGGAATTGCTGCTATTATTTACCTGCCTACAATTATAGGTCTGGTTAAACTCAATATAAGGATTGTTTCTGTTATTCCTATTGATATAAAAGATAAACTAATACGGCTAAATGTCGGTATTAAGTATTTCAATCCTACCAGAACACGCATAGATCTAAATCAATTATCCGCAGATGTTTTATTAAATGGTTTCAAAATTGGTACAATTAATCAAACCTATAGCGTACCATTATTACCGGGACGTGAGCAGGTTATCAGTAGTATAATAGAACTATCTCCCGATAATCTTGGTGATCAACTTTGGCGCGATGCTATCAATATCAATTTAAAAAATTTTATATTAGAACTAAAAGGATATGTTGTGGCTAATGGTAAACGACTGCCTTATAATTCAATGTGGACAATTACCGATTTCGTAAACTCAAAGGGTGTAAGTGGTGTAGATTCTTTATCAGGTATTGGAAAATTAAAAGAAATGACAGTTGATTCAGTTGTGAATGCTGCATGGCAAAACAGACAAACCGGTAATGAAAAGATATGTAATGATACATTACATTGGGGAGTTGGTTCAACTCATTATGTATATGTAGATGACATTAAAGAATTTATTAATTCTAATGATGGTTATAGAAAAATTACATATGCTGTAAATCATAGAAATAACAATTTTGGTGCATTTTTTAATAAACATGATTTAGAATTATTTGTAAAATGGCTCAAAAAACGTGATGGATATTTATATGTTGATTATTAAAGTTTAAAATTATAAATATGAGAGTTGCATATATCAAATTACGCAAACATAAAAATCTCGGAAGATTGAAGCGTATTACTATAGTTGAAAAATACTATAATCGTGAAGATGCTGAAAAATGCACATTGAAAGGTATTGTTTATCCAGCTCCGGCTGCTTATGGTATTATGAAAGATTTTAATTCTAAACAAAATGGCAAAAATGAGAAATGAAAATAACATAATTCTTTATACCGGATTAGCCACATTAAGTTTATTGATGTTTAGAAATAAAAATAGAGATAATGCCGGTATAGGTATTCCAACAGTACCATTTTCAAAAGAATTTTATGAATCTATGAAGTTTTTTGAAGAGGCAGCTAAAGAAATAACATACGGTGTAACCTATGAGAAAGAAGATAAAGAATTATGGACAAAAGGATATTATTATAAAAATGGTAAAGTAAACGAGTTGTTTCGTGCTTTCTTAGCCGGCTATGCATTCGGAATAACCGTATGAAAGATTTTAATTCTAAAAATGAGAATAAGAAACATCAATAAAGTTATCTATGAAAATGGTAATACATCTCATATCATTAATGTTGTGATGTATGCATATGAAATAGAAAACGATCCGCAAATTAGAGTATTAGCGGAAAAATTGAGAGGTGATACTGTTTACAATACTTGTAAAAACATATGGAGATATATCTTGAATAATATTAATTATCAAGCTGATTCAGATGGTAAAGACGGTGAAATGATCAGAACTCCTGCAAGGCTGTTACACGATCGCAAAGGCGATTGTAAATCTTACAGTCTTTTCACAGCGGTGATACTTCGGTACTTAGGTATCCCGCATTTTTTTAGATTCGTTTCATATAATAAAATTAAACGCGCAACTCATGTTTACATTGTTGCAAATAACAATATAGTGATAGATCCGGTTGCAACTGTGCAGCTTGGTTATCCATTCAACAGTGAAGTAAAATATACATTCAGAGCTGATATGTCAGAGAGAGGAACAAAAATATCATATTTGGCGGGTTTACCGGCTGCAAAGAAAGCAGTAGGTAAAACCGATGTGAAACGCTATGAAGTTTGGACAGCCGGTGAATCACAGGAAGATATCACACCGGGTAAAGCATGGCTGTATGCAAAATATGATTTACTCAATGAGCTTATAAATATAGAAACTGATAAGAAAGAAATTGCACGTTTATATGATGAAATATCAATTATCAGTGCGCTTATCTGGGCTTATAATTCGGTTTATGGTAATACAGATCAGTTTAAATATTTGGCAAATGTCATTGTTTCTTTAATTGCTGAAGGTAAATTTAATTCTTCTGAAACTGATCCTGTTAAACGTGATATTTGGTTTAATTCCATGATTTCACTCATTAAAGTTTCAACTCCGATATCCATGGATGTTTCATGGTGGAATTTAATTAATCAGGAGGTTATTCAAAATAACGATCCGGTTGAATTGGATTCAATTAATGGGATAACAGGTTGGACACCTGTGGCTGATGCACTGAAAAAAGCAGGTATTTATTTTCTATACATATTTATTCCTGAAAGTGATCTGAAAAATTATCCGGCAGCCGTAACAAAAAAACGTAATGTTCAAAATAACATATATAAGGTTATTCATAAGGTTGATATATTTCATTCGGCTGATACTGTAAAATCATTTTTCAGATCCGGTATCATTGCAAGAACCGGAATGACTCCGGAAAACTATATAAAGGCAGTGGTTAAGGAAAATGATAAAAATAAAGTAGGTGGTCCAATATTAACGGCTATAGCTACAATTTTAACAATAATAATATCACTTATTCAAATAATTTCGATGTTATGGCCTAAGTCTGAAATTGCTGAATATAATTATAAAGACGGTGTGCCGGATGCAGGTAATGAACTCTATGATGTAAATAAAAAAACAGGGACTTCTACCGGTTCAGACGGTGCCGATTCCATGTTAGCTAAAAGTTCCGGATTGTTACTTGGGCTTGGCTTATTGGGAACTTTATTATTAACTCGTAAAAATAAAAAAAATGAATAGTCAAATCTCCGGAATAGTATCAGATTTGCTTGCAAAAAATGCTGCATGGTTTCTTTATGTATTTGTGCCGGCTAATGGTCATTATGCTGCTTCCGTATTACGTAAAAGAAAAAATCAAATAGCAATCTTAAAATTTATTGCAGGTATTAGCATATATAGCTACAATCAACTATTGACAATAGTGGATAATGGAATTAAATCTAAATACAACGGTTTATCTCCTATTCAGATTATCAATTCACTGCATCTTCAAAATTTAAAAACCACAGCAATATCAGCTATTGGTAAGGTAGTTTTAAAAGGTAGTGGAGAATACATAGTTAGTGGTGATGGGACAAAAGTTGTTGGTAATATCTATCATGATACAGAATCCGGTAAATATCTTAATGATAAAGGACAAATGATAGGTGTAAGCATGAACCAGCTATCAGTTCTTGATGCACAAGGTACACAAACCGATTTTTGGGGATCTATGAATAAAATAATACAGTTGATAGCTAATCTATTCAGTGCAATAGGTTTGACGTTCGACAAAAATACATCAGATAATTCTCCTGTCAAATCTGAATGGGGGAGTTACACCGGTGAAAGTAATAAAGTCACTCAGGCATCTATGGGACAATACCTACCTGTAATACTGGGCGGTGCAATTGTATTCTATCTTTTTTCGCAAGTAAACAAAAAATAAACTTTTTTATTAACTCAAAATTCAACAAAAATGGCAAAACTTAAAATGCTAAAGTATCCGAAGAAACCTAAACAATCGGCTTCGGTAACAACATTCGAAAGATATATCGAACGTTGCAAGGAGATTGACAAAGAAAATGCAAAACGTAAGGCTCAAAACGCAAAATTAGAATCCTTAAAAAAACGTGTTGCCGGTATCAAACAAAAAGTGTAATAAATTAAAAACTTAATTAAAATGGCAAAAGTTGGTAAAATTGACTTTAAAAAAGTCGCAATGAATGCAATAATTACAGCCGGTACCGGAGCAGTAGCACAGGTGTTGAAAGAAGCTGTATTAGTGAATGATCCTGAAACAATGGATTATGTTATGATAGGAGGCGGTGTATTGCTTCCTGAATTGGTTAAATCTCCTTATGTTGCATCAGCCGGTAATGCGCTGTTAGCAATTGGAGTGTATAGAATGTCTGATCGTTTAGGATTAGCATCCAAAATAGGTATAAACGATGGAGTTACACCAGCAGCAGCTGGTTTACCAGGTCAATATTCAGTTGGTTCAGGTTGGAAACCGGTTTTTCAGAATCCCGGCAAAAGAAAACAAAACGCCAATCCGGGGGCAGTAGTACAGTAAGAACAATTTATTAACAAAAAATTTTTATAAAATGTCTAAAGATATTCGTTTTAACAGAGAAAGGTTTGATAGAGGTAATAAATATTACGGTCCTAAAGGGATCAATCCTCAAACCGCACAATTACGTATTGAAATGCCTTTTGCAGTAGGTCAAAGTTCTTACAATTTTGATCTGAAAAAAGCTGTCAAAAGAATTACAGAAAAGATATTGCAACGCAATGATTTATTTATTGCACGCGCTTTTGGAGTTGCACTCATGATAGAAACAGATACAAAAGTTGGTCATGCACCGCTTCTGTCATATCCGCTTCTACAATCTGATGCGCTTCCGTCCGGTATTAATGGTTTAACCAATACAGATGCCTATGCGGTGTATAATGGTGAACTGACAATGAAAACCGGTCAGAATGTTAACTATTCTCGTTTTCCACTTGCAGGCTTTCTGCATGTTCCACAAACTCAACCTGTGGTTATATTGGATGATAGCGGTGATTTCCAATCAGCAGGTTTAGTTCCTGAATTTAATTTGGATAATCTGTTATACGAACTTCCTGAAGAGGTTGTATTTGCCGGTACACAAGATCACAAGATTACAATTGATATTCCTGCAAGCAGCACTACTGACATTGCCGGTCCTGATGGAACAACAGCATTCTTAGTATTGCTCATTGAAGGATGGTTGTATGAAGGAGCAACAAACGAGGAATACAAACGAGATTCAGCAAATCCGTATCGTTCAGCAATTTGATAACCACGACGACTATTAAATAGGTCAATTAGTGTTTTTAAGGTCGCCTCACTCCTGAAACAAGTTTTCAGAGAGCTTGTAAAATTTGGGAGTGAGGTTTTAAAAAATTATTTATTATGCAAATACTCCAGAATGTTGAAATGTTAGAATTGACATTCAATCCCGATGATAACGAAATTAGATTTGTTGTGGATAAACTTCGCAATAAGAAAATTCTTTCTATTTATGTATCCGGGGTGCCTTATTTAGGACCTATACATTTCCCACCCAAACCAAATCCTAATCTTAGTCCCACTGAGATTAAATCAATCGGGCTTTACCTAAATCTCTTTGATCAATGTGGTAAACAAATAGTTACAGAATTATCAACCAATAACATTTGTTTTGATAATGATTATCAAAGTTTTATTCAATGGGATATAAATCAATTTGTTGATTTTGACAAGTCATATTTATTCTACCGGAGTAAAGCAGGAATAACAAGAAAGGCTAAAATAAGATTATTTATATCATATCAAACTCAAAATTTCAAGCAGTTCAATGATGAAATATCAGGCAGTAAAACAATATTCTTTGATAATGCTGATAAATCATCATTTTTAGATAAATTTATTGACCATACTCTTAGAGATAAAGAAATAAAACGAATAGATACAAATTTCAGAGGTGGCTTATTTATAAAAGGTAAAGATGATAGAGTTCTTGACCTGGTTGCAAAATCTTTTTTTGTTCGTAACACACATAAACATTTCTATTTGGATCCTGTTGAAATTGATTTTGAAAAATCTCAAATCAAAGATGAAACACCTTTTCCTGTATCCAATTTTACACGTTCAATCACTTTTTATTATTAATCATTATGAATAAATTAGTATCAGGAGCAATTGGTATTGAAATACCACTGACAGACAACGTTTTTAGATATTTTTTGCCTGATGTTTTATATTTGAGAAACAAAAGGATAAAGCATATAGATTTTTGTTTTTATCCTGATTTGGAAAAAACTCCATCAGGAAGTGATGTTTCACAATTAACATCAGGTATACTACTGACTTTAAGAGAGGCAAACACACAGGAAGAAAAAATATCACAGCTCCCTGTTAATGAATTGAATGCATCAGGCAACAGATTATTTATCAATAAAATTATTGATATTCAAAAATCGTATATAGACTTAACAGGTAATCCTGCAAATCTTAGCGATACTTCATTTTATTTAGTCTTTTGGTATGATGAACCCGGAAACTGGGAACAAATCCCTTCAAACTGTAGAACCATTATTGAAAGTTTCAACATTCAGTTGTCAGGAACAAAAACATATTTTTCTGAATTTAGAAATTTAATCAATAAAAAATATCAAAATATATTGGTTGCATTACCGACGGTTCTACCATCAGGTATAACCAGTATAGATGATTCAGAATTAAAAACAAAATTCATTACCTTAGTTAGGAATTCTAATGAATATTTTTCTAATATCCCTTTATATCTATTTTATCAGACCAATCAGAATTTCAAATTAAGATTACAAAATATATCTTTTGATTTTCAAAAATCATATATACTTAATGTTGGTGATGATAATGGTAAGGGAATATTCTTCAACTGCATTATTGATGATAATAACAACTTTAAAACTCTGAAAAAATGTTAGCAAACGTAGAAGATGTAATTAAATGGTTAGAACTGAATAATCTTGAATGGTGGACAGTTTCTCTTACAAAAGATGATAATGCTAAAGTGTTTGATTCTTTAGATGATGAAGCTTTAGAAGCACGCAAACAGCGTTTCAGAGATACCATGCGCCTAAGTCTTGGTAATCGCTTTGTAATTAAAGCAAAATCAAATAAAAGTTCCGGACGTGGTATGTTCCAGGAAGAATTTCAAAACAATCAGGGAAGCAGCTTACAACCCTCTCAACATACTGTGGGTACAATAGGCATCACACCTGAAGAGGTAGAAAAACGCATTACAGAGGCTTTAGATAAAGCTAATCGAGAGCGTGAACTAAAGGATCTGAAAGAACAAAATATACAACTTCAAAAATCTTTAAAAGAAGTTGATACAGTAGGTACGCGTATTATGCAAAAGTTAGAACCATATATAGGAACGATAGCATCATCATTAGTGAATAAATTAATACCAGATCAGCCGGCAGTATCCATAGCATCGGCAGAACCGGTTGAAGAACCGGAATACGTTTATGAAAAAAATGATGATGAAACTGATATAGATACGCAGAATACACAGGATGCAAACAGAATTGAAACGGCACTTATCAAGTGGGCTAATGCAGATCCTGATTATATAGGTCTTTTAGAAGCTATTGCCGATTTAGCAGCAAGCGGGGATAACATGTATACAATGGCAAAAGGTTTTATTAAAAAGTAGTAATTATGTTTGAAGATAAATTTCCAAATACATTATCCGGAGAATACATTAACAGAGCTATTTGGGCTTTGCATAATACTGATGTTATCGGTATGAATTATCCCGAACCAACCAGAGACGGAAAATTTAGAATTGTATCAGTTACAGTTAGCAAAAACTCAAAGCTCTTAATGACCGGTAGATACTATCCGATATCCGAAGACAGAGTGATCGTACAGGTTAAGTATGGCTTTAATTTATCATCACCATCATTGGAACCCAATCAATGGGGTTATATATTCTCTGAAGATTTAAAAGAATTTTCATTAACTGCACCAACCGACAGTAATTCAGATGCTATAAAAGCTGAAAATCTGATTAAGGAAATTATATCTTACAATCAGCAAATCCTTGAAAATAATCTTCTCTGCGCTCGTATACTCGATTATGCAAAACAAAGAGGTATAGTTATACCGATTAAAAGTCGACAAACGCTTTATAATCTTCAATACAGATTATCTCAAAGAGATCAAAAATTAAAAGAATCCGGATATCTACAAAAATATGAGGAAGGATCATCTCCTGATTTTTCCGTATACAATAAACATCTTATAGATTTTTTAAATAATCCCGGCATTGGTATAGTTATATCCGGTACAATTGCAATCATTATCAGTGTTGTTTTGGTGGCAGGAACATTTGCAGCAGCTTATGCCCTGTTTAAATCACTGCATGCAGAAAGCAAAGCGGATTTCACATATTCGGCAGATCTTACAGCCAAGTTAGTAAAATTATTACCTCCTGATGTTTATCAAGAATTGATGAAAGAAAATGAAGCAAATCAAAAACTTGCAAATAAAGCTATAGATCAGGCTTCAGGAAAAACAACACTTAACACGGTTAAATATTTAGCTGTCGGTTTTGCAGGTTTTTATTTTATTGACAAATATTTATCAACTCGTAAAAAATAAGATATGAAAAAATTCATTTCAAAACTCAAAGGTCAGAAGTTAGGTATAAAATGTACATGGGCAAATGCTATGGCATATCCGCAGTGGAATAGGGGTTATTGTATCCGTTCTTTTGATCGTAAGCTCTTACGCGATTTAGATGTTGAAAATACAATTGGTTTTGCTACCGGTAATATGTTTACTGACAAAGCTGATGTTACCTGGATTGAAGCAGAACTACTTTATACCGATCGTATGCCGGTAGGTTGGTTTCGTGAGAATGATGTAGATTTTGATTTACAGGATACAGATTATAAAAAGGAATCATCCTGGCTTAAATGGTTAACAGCAGGTTTTGCAGCATTACAATTCATACGCTAAATGACACAGGAACAATTCATACAGGCAACCAAACAGGCAGCTTTAAATGTTGCCGGTAAATATGGACTTAATCCATATGTTACTATGGCACAATCGGCACTTGAAACCGGTTGGGGTAAAAGTGCACCGGGTAATATGTATTTTGGAATTAAAGCTAGTTCTACATGGTCCGGCAAAACACAACTGTTATGGACCAAAGAATTTATCAACGGTAAATATACCAGCGTACAGGCATTATTCAGAGCATACAACACACCGGAAGAAAGTTTTGAAGATTACGCAAAGCTGATAACATCAAAAAGTTGGTTTAAAAAGGCATTGCAATATGTTGATAATGAATTGCAATATATTACAGAAATTCAAAAAGGTGGTTATGCGACAGATCCGGAGTACATAACCAAAATCATGAATATAGTGGCAACATTAAAAAAAAAATTGATTTTAAAACCGTAGCAGCCGTAGGAATAGGTTCCGGAGTATTATTATTTATCAGTGCAGGTATTTATTTTTTATTAAAACATTTAAGAAAATAATATGTATAAAACAACATTTAGAACAAGCGTAAAAACCGAAAACTCATTAATAGAGGTTGACGGCTACTCGACAATAAAAGTGACCAATACAGGCGATGATGTCATTATAATCAACGATAATATTCAAATAGCTGCAAATTTAATGTGGCATTGGAAAAACGATCCTGATGTTGTTATAGACGTACCTGTTTATATTCGATTTGCCGGTACAGGAGTTAGTCCCAAAGCACTCATAGAACAATACTATTTTCAAAAGATATAAAATTTGATGTTTAATTTTAAAAATATATAATCATGTTAATTCTACAAAACAAATTAAGTCTTAATAAACAAGGCATAATTGACATGCGTCCAGGTCAATATCTATCAGATGTAATTAAAGCTATTAACGCACTTTCTGAAGATAAAAAGCCCACATTTGAGAAGCCAATTACAATCAACTTCTACAATCATAATAAAACTATGAACTGGGATAACTACACAGAATTAGTGCATGTACCTGAACATGTGTATTTGAATTTTGTGGGGGCAATGGATGCCTATAATAACGAAAATTTTGAAACTAACTCATATTCAATTGATAAAATGTTTTTGGGTTTTTCATTTGAAAGGGATTCGTTTGCATTTTCAGGATTATCGGCTGACATAAGTCTTATCCCTCTATCTCAGAGGTTTTCAAATATTATCAATGTAGATACTCTTGTAGAGATTGATTCTATTACTTATGATGATTTATTGGATAAAGAATATCCATTCATTGCCGTAAAAGAAACAATGCAATTTTATTTAGTAAAAGAGAATGATAGTAAAATAGGAGTTAATATATCATTACAAAATTGTTGTTTTAAGAAATATACTATATCCTTAGCAATGGAATTCGTAAACTGTCAAGGAACTAATTTTTCTAATGCAAACTGTCAAGATGCTGATTTTATGGGTGCAAACTGTCAAGAAGCTGATTTTAAAGGTGCAAATTGTAAGAACGCTTTCTTTCTGGATGCAAACTGTCAAGAAACTAATTTTTCTAATGCAAACTGTCAAAATGCTGAGTTTTCAAATGCAAACTGTCAAGAAACTAATTTTTCTAATGCAAACCTGCAGAATGCTATTCTTGTAAATGCTTTTACCGCTCAAGGAGCATTTTTTTCAGGTGCAAACTGTCAAGGAACTATGTTTGAAAGTACAAATCTTCAGGGAGCTAATTTTTTAAAGGCAAATTTACATAAAGCTAATTTTGAAACTGCAAACTGTCAGGGAGCTAATTTTCAGTTTGCAGACCTTCAGGAGACTAACCTTTACAGTACACAACTTCAGGATGCTATGTTTACAAATGCAAATTGTAAGAATACTAAATTTTCTAGTGCAGACTGTCAAAGAACTGATTTTAGATTTTCAATTTGTGAAAATGCTAATTTTGAATATGTAAACTTTCATAACGCTTATTTTGAAGATGCAAACCTTCAGGGAGCTAATTTTGAAGGTACAAGCTGTCAAGGAACTGATTTTGGAGGTGCAAACCTTCAGGGAGCTAATTTTCACAGTATTTTTACCATTCAAGAAGCAAATTTTAAAAATGCTAATTTAACTAATCTGCTTAATCTTCCTAATAGAATAGATACAAAAGAAAAATTCATTGCGGAATGTGGAGTTGATAATGTTAATGCTCAAACTATTTGGATTGATGAAACATCTATTTTAGATTAATATGATATTACAGGTTATAAATGATTTCTTTTCCGATCCGGCACTTATTGCCGTTGGTTCCGGTATAGGTGCAACTGCCGGCAGTATAACCACTATGGTTGTAAATAAGCTGCTTAACAAAAAGAAAGAAACGGCTGATATTAATGTCATTAATTATGATGTTATAGACAAGCAATTTAAATCCCTTTGGGAAAACTTGGAGCAACAAGGTAAGGTAATTAAGGAACTGCAAGAAAAAGCCTGTTATCGTGAACCCTGCGATCTTCGTATAAATGGTAAAACCGTTTTAAAACTTCAAAAGAAATGAAAGTTATACAAATTATATTTATCTCATTTTTGTTGTTGTCATGCAAGCCGGCAGAAAAAATATCTACAGTTGAAAATACTCAACATGTTGTTTCTGCTTCAATCCGGGAAGAAAATAATAACGTATTGGAGATAATTCAAAATTTAGTGAAAGAATCAGTTATTTCAGTTGATAATATATCATCAATTCAGATCATTGAATATGACACTACCAAAGAGATTAACACATTAACAGGTAAGCTTCCGGAGAGTAAAATAATAATAATAAATAAATCAAATAAAACATTATTAAAAGATGTTGCATCTGACAATGTTTTTCTAAAGAATGAAAATTCTGAAGTTTTTAGTTCAGATGCAAAAACGGAATCATTTAAACAGGTTATAGAAGAAAAAATATCATATATTGAAAAACCTTTTAAATGGTATGATAAGGTTTTTATATTCATGGGTAAACTGTATTTAATAATAATTCTTATCACTTTAATTTACATTATTTATCGTTTATTGCCAAAAACAATAAATTTTACCAAAGTTAGAAGATATATGAAAAAATAAATATTACATTTGTTCCGGTTTGAAAATGGGAAGTCATATAATATAGCCAAATATAAACTCGCTAAAATTTAGACGGAAAATTAAGAACCCCCCAAAGTGGATACCAATTATTAGATGTTGGACAACGAAGCCAAAAACCCCTGCATCCACATGCAGGGGTTTTAATTTATCTACATTCTTAAATGCTCAATATCTTTTCTTGTTATACCATGCTTTTGAAAAAAGTAATTTTTTATACGCATTAAATTTTCTACATCTTCCCGGTTATACTTCATAGCATAATATTTCTTTAACGGATTCATCCAGTCTTTATGAAGCTGCCAAATGTTAGATTTATATTCAATCGTTTCTCTTTGAATATCTGCTATCTTTTCCAGATCACATAATTTATATGATGGTAAATCCGGTTCAAGTTTTTTAATTATTGATAACAGGTTAAAGCAGTAATAATAAGTCTTTAAATCTGTATTAAAGAATTTTTCCAACATTCCTATATCCGGACCATAACAATATATTGCATCAACATTTCTCAGTATTGAAGCAAAAGAAAAACGATTAATAGTATAATCGTGAAGCTGGTTAATTTCTTTCAGATTGTAACCATAACCAATTAAATAAATTTGCTGGTTTAAGAACCATTCGCAGTCGACAAATAAATTTCTACCCATAAAAATTATAATTTAAATTGTTGATATTAGTTGTTATGTAAATACTTTATCCAGCTCCTTAATGTTAACACGTAAATCATCATCAATCACATGTAAATAAATCATTGTATCAGCTAAATTTGCATGTCCTAAAAGTCGCTGTAATCCGGTTAAATCTTTTGTCTTACGTAAATAAAATGTAGCAAATGTATGACGTGCACAATGGAAGGTTATATACTTTTTTATATCAACCATATCCAAAATATTTTTCAATTCTCGATTTATATACTGGCTGCTAAAGAGAGTGAAAACACGTCTTCTCTTTATTGAAAAATCAATTAAATCTATAGCCTGTTGACAAAGCGGAATTCTAACCACTTTATCTAAATAACTTGTTTTAATAGGCTTAATAATAATGGTATCTTCTACTATATTATCGAATCGAAGGTTTTCTATATCGCTAAATCTTAATCCTGTAAAACAAGAAAACAGAAAAGGGCGAAGTATCTTTAATTGTTTTTCAGTAAAGATTTTTCTTTTGTAATAATCTACCAGTTTATATAATTCCTTTTCTGATAGAAAATTTCTATGAGGTTGGATGTTTGATATTTTATAATCAGTAAAAATATCTTCCAATATCATTTTCTTTTTGTAAGCCAGGCGCACAAAATATTTGATATTTTTCAAATTTGCATTGATTGTATTTTGACAGTTTCCGGTTTTTTTACAAAAGGCTGAATAATCATTTAACAGATCAATGTTTAAATCATTAAAAGTTATCTCATTCCTGAATTTTTGAAGCTTTTTTAATGTTATGCTATATTTCTGATACATACTTATAGAAATGGCAGTTTTACGTTTTTCTAATTCTTGAGAATAAAAGGAAAGGAATGATGTATTATAATGTGGTTTCTCAAACTCATTTTTTAGATCTTTAGCTGTAAAGTCCAAATTTCTCAATCTATATCTAATCTCTATTTCTGTAATTTGTTTTTTGATGTTGTTAATCAGTAAATTTTTATCCTTTGCATTTTTCACATATCCATATACAACACCCTGTGACCTGTCAAATTCATTGTATTTTACTTCCACATTTGTTTTTAATCTTACGCGCTCTCTGTTTATATAACATATTATATAAACCGGACACATACCGTTTTTTCGGGTATTAATTATTTGCGCATGTAGTCTCATATGTTAAAAAAAAAATTGGCGACAAATTTGGCGACAAACATGAGAAAAGAGGCTTTTTTTAATATATCCCCATTTCACTAAAATGCTGACATATACACATATAGCAAAACCCCGCTTACCAAAATAAGCGGGGTTTTACATACTTTGCTCTCCCTCTTGGACTTGAACCAAGGACCCTCTGATTAACAGTCAGATGCTCTAACCGACTGAGCTAAGGAAGAATTGTTCACATTTTCTTCAAATGCGTTGCAAAAGTAATAGGTTTTTCTGAATTATGCAATATCTTTGCAAAAAAAAACGATTTTAAAAGCAATTTAAAGAATGAAGAAAATTTTAGGAATGGGCAATGCTCTGACAGACATATTGTTGCAGATAAATGATGATAATGTGATCTTTAATCTAAATTTATTGAAAGGTGGAATGAACCTGATAGACTTAATAAAATTAGAAGAAATTCGTTCACATTTTGATATGCTTACTTCTAAAAAGGCTGCCGGTGGCTCAGCATCTAATACAGTAAATGGAATAACACGCTTAGGAGGACAAGCCGGATTTGTCGGAAAAGTAGGTAATGATGAAACGGGAGATTTCTTTCGTAATGATACCATTAACAATGGGGTAGCACCAATATTAAGTTATAGTAGTAATCAGTCGGGCGTGTGCACCGTGCTTGTTTCAAAAGATGGTGAAAGAACTATGTGTACCTTCCTTGGTGCTGCTGCCGAATTAGAAGTGGATGATATAAAACCGGAGATGTTTGAAGGTTACGATATTTTTCATATCGAAGGTTATTTAGTGCAAAATCATGATTTGATTTACAATGCTGTTAAACATGCTAAAAAAGCAGGATTGTTGGTATCTATCGATATGGCAAGTTACAATGTGGTTGAAGCAAATTTGGACTTTTTAAAAAAACTCGTTGCTGAGTATGTCGATATTGTGTTTGCAAACGAAGATGAAGCACGTGCTTTTACTGGTAAAGAACCTGAGGATGCTTTGATTAAAATTGCTGAAAACTCTTATATTGCTGTTGTAAAAGTTGGTAAAGATGGTTCGTATGTTATGTCGGACAACATTAAGCACACAATTGAACCATATGTTGCTGATTGTATCGATACTACAGGTGCAGGTGATTTATATGCAGCAGGCTTCCTTTATGGCTTATCGCGTGATTTGCCTTTGGATATCTGTGGAAAAATTGGTTCGTATGTCTCATCTCAGGTGGTTGAAGTGATAGGTGCGAAAATGTCGGAGGAAACGTGGGAGAAGATTAATTCGGAAGTTAAAATGATAATTGGTGATTGGTCAATAGTCAATAGTCAATAGTCAATAGTCAATAGTTTGGAGTCATTAAACTATAGACCATAGACTATAGACCATAGACCATAGACCACATTAGCATAACTTGTCCCGATTTATCGGGATTGGCATATTAGCACATTAGCATATTATTAACAAATTATTTACTTATGAAAATCAATCCTTTTATCTTATTGTATCAATATTTGATAGCATTGCCGGTTATTATATTGCTGACAATAATCACAGCATTGCTTACTATTATCTTATATCCAATTTTTCCAAATAGTGAAATTGCTAATTCTCCTGCTAAATGGTGGAGTAGATGTATTTGTTACTTGTTGTTCGTTCGTGTTAAATTAAAAGGAATCGAGAATTTCGATTCTGATAAATCTTATATTTTTGCTGCCAATCACCAATCTGCTTTTGATATTTTTGCTCTCTACGGTTGGTTACCCAATATCTTCAAGTGGATTATGAAAGCTGAATTACGAAAAATCCCTCTTGTTGGCAAAGCTTGTGAAACAGCGGGACATGTTTTCATCGATCGTTCTAATCCGATTGCAGCACAAAGAAGTATCAAAAAGGCTGAGATGCAATTAACTAACGGTATATCTGTAGTTATCTTTCCCGAAGGTACACGTACAAAAACCGGAGCAATGTCTAAATTTAAGAAAGGAGCCTTTCGCATTGCTGCTGATTTATCGCTTCCTATAATTCCTGTAACTATAAAAGGTAGTTTCGAACGTATGACAAGAAATACTTTTTATGTTAAACCAGGTAATATTGAAATGATTTTCCATGAACCAATTGATACTGCTCAGTTTAATCCGGAAAATCTGTCGGATTTGATGCAAAATACATGGGAAGCTATCGATAAAGACTTAAATAAAACAATATTATAATCATAAAAAAAGTTAAATATCAAATTAATATATTTTCTTAATCGACTGATTATATGCATATAAACTTATCTTGTGTCTATAGAACTATAAATATTATAATACTATGTATTGCAAGGTACTATATTTTATTTACTTTTGCATCGATAAATACTAATCTTTATGATAAAGTTGACAAATATTAATAAGACTTATTACACAGAAGCTACATCTCTGCATGCACTTAAAGGTATTGATTTGGAAATTCAAAATGGAGAGTATGTTTCAATTATGGGAGCTTCGGGTTCGGGCAAATCTACTTTATTGAATATACTCGGCATTTTGGATAATTACGATACGGGAGATTATTATCTAAACGGTACATTAATAAAAAATCTTTCGGAACGCCAAGCTGCTAAGTATCGTAATGAGATGATCGGATTTGTCTTCCAATCATTTAATCTTATAAATTTTAAAAATGCTCTTGAGAATGTAGCTTTACCTTTATACTATCGAAAAATCAGTAGAAAGCGTCGGAATATAATTGCAATGGAATATCTTGATAAAATGGGACTTAAAGATTGGGCTTATCATCTTCCAAGTGAGATGTCGGGTGGTCAGAAACAAAGGGTTGCAATCGCAAGAGCTATGATTTCTGAGCCTAAAGTTATCCTTGCCGATGAACCGACAGGTGCGTTGGATAGTAAAACTACTGAAGAGGTTATGAATATCCTCACTGAATTAAATAAAACAGGAATTACTACCATTATTGTTACTCACGAAAAATCAGTTGCAGATACTACTAAAAAAATTATTCGTATTAAAGATGGTCTGATCGAAAGTATAAACGAAAATAATCACTAATCACTAATCACCAATCACTAATCACCAATCACTAATCACCAATCACTAATCACCAATAACCAATCACTAATTACCAAATGGATATTTTACAGGAAATATGGTCGGGCTTAAAGCATAATAAGTTAAGAACTATCTTAACCGGTTTGTCTGTTTCTTGGGGTATTTTCATCTTAATTATCTTATTAGGTGCAGGTAACGGACTAAAAAACGGTGTTACTTCCAACTTTAGTGATAGGGCTACTAATTCAGTTCAGTTAACAGCGTGGATTACATCAAAGCCATTTAAAGGCTATAAAGAGGGGCGTGGTGTTAATTTCGGAAATAAAGAAATTAATACTATAAATGATGATGTTGATGAAGTGTCTGATTATACTCCGGTTTTGGATAGGCATAGTATGAACATAAGTTATAAAAATGAATATGGTGCATATACAGTTAAAGGCATATTACCTGTTTATAAAGATATTTCTCATCTGAAATTTGAAACTGAAGGTGGACGTTTCATAAATCAAGCTGATTTACAGGAAAACAGAAAGGTTATAGTAATAGATCAAAAGGTAAAAGATGAATTGTTTAAAAATGAATCGGCAATAGGTAAGTATGTGAATGTTAATCAAATAATGTTTCAGGTTATAGGTGTGAATTCTAAAAAAGAGAATTGGGGCGGAGGGAATGCATATATACCCTTTAGTACTGCTCAAATGATATATAATCCGGGACGTAGATTTAACATTATGCTGATGTCTATTGAAGGATTGGATACCGAAGATGCAAATACTAAATTTGATGAATCATTGCGAACAAAGCTTGCTCCAACTATGCTTTTCGATCCATCTGATAAGCAGGCTTTATGGGTTTGGAATTCTATGGAGAGTTATTTACAAACCATGAAAATATTTAATGGTATTAATCTTTTTGTACTGATTATAGGTATTTTCACCTTAATTGCCGGTGTGGTGGGTGTTAGCAATATCATGCTTGTTACTGTTAAAGAGCGTACCAGAGAAATAGGCATCAGAAAGGCAATTGGTGCACCGCCATATCAAATTTTATTTTCTATTATTATTGAATCTATACTGATAACTGCAACTTTTGGCTATATAGGTATGATTGCGGGTATTGGGATAACAGAAGTTGTAAATATAATCCTTGAACAAGCTGCAGCAGGTGATTCTTCCGGTATGTCGATTTTTAAAAATCCTACGGTTAATTTGAATTATGTTTATTTTTCCACTTTAATAATGGTTGTCGGTGGGGTAATTGCCGGTTATATGCCTGCAAGAAAGGCTGTTAAAATTAAGCCAATTGAGGCAATGAGGGATGAAAAATAATAAAATTAAAGTTTTATGTTTGACTTAGATAAATTTCAAGAAATTTGGATTACCATCACACAAAATAAATCGAGGAGTGTGCTGACTGCCTTTGGTATATTTTGGGGTATGTTCATGCTTGTTATGATGGTTGGTGCAGGTGCTGCTCTTGAAAAAGGAATGTGGTCGCAAGTAGAAGGTTTTGCAACTAATTCTTGCTTTGTGTGGACACAGCCAACATCCCTTCCGTATAAAGGATTTAAAAAAGGCAGACATTGGGATATGGAAAATAAAGATTATGAGCTTCTTAGAGCTAATATTCCCGAAATTCAGTATATGGCCCCCATGATTTTCCTTGGTAGTTCGTCGAATAATGTTACAAGAAACGATAAAGCCGGTGCATATTATATTAAAGGTGTTATCCCTGAATATACTTTAATAGATAATCAGAAGTTAAAACTCGGAAGGTTTATAAATGAGGTTGATATATCCGAAGGAAGAAAGGTGTGTGTGATAGGTGAAAGAGTTTATGAGGTGATGTTTCCGCATGATGAAAACCCTCTTGGTAAAAGTATTCAGATTAAAGGGATTTATTTCCAGGTGGTTGGTGTAACAAGTAGCAATGCTAATATTAATATCGGGGGAGATGGTAAAGAAACAGTCTTATTACCTTTTAGTACTATGCAAAAGGTATATAACATGGGGAAATATATACATTTTATGGCTATTACTGCTGATCCGGGCGTGAAAGTTAAGGTGGTTGAAGATAAAGTAAAAGCAACTCTAAAAGCGGCAAATCAAATATCTCCGGATGACAATATTGCTGTTGGTGGAATGAATATGGAGGAGATGTTTACTATGTTTTTATATTTAAGTATTGGTGTGAGTTCACTAATATGGATTGTCGGACTTGGTACTTTATTAGCCGGTGCTGTAGGTGTTAGTAATATTATGTTGATTACAGTGAGGGAGCGCACCAAAGAAATCGGGATAAGACGTGCTATGGGTGCAACTCCGAGATTAATTGTAAATCAGATTATAAGCGAGAGTATTATGCTTACAAGTCTCGCCGGTGTTGCAGGGTTGATGTTTGGTGTTGGTATGTTGACACTTACCGGAAAGATTTTAGCAAATACTGATAATATGATTAAAGATCCTCAGATAAGTTTTAATGTTGCAGTTGGAGCATTAATCGTTATTGTGATAATTGGAGCATTAGCAGGTTTTATTCCGGCTAACAGAGCAATGAAAATCAAACCAATTGAAGCAATAAGAGAGGAGTAGTTTTGAGTGATTAGTGATTAGTGATTGGTGATTAGTGATTGATCAATAGTCAATAGTTTGGAGTCATTAAACATTAAACATTAAACATTAAACAATAGACCATAGACTATAGAGAGACATTGACATATAAACATATTAGCACATTAAATATCATTTACATTATGAAGAAGTTTTTTAAATTTTTTATTATTGGAGTTTTAGCTTTAGGGGTAATAGGTACTTTCATATTTTTATGGAAAAAGTCTCAACCTAAGGAAGTTATTTATGAAATTGTTGAGGTAAACAATGGTAGCATAGAGAAGAAAACTATTGCAACAGGTAAGGTTGAACCTCGTTATGAGATACTTATCAAGCCACAGTTATCCGGTATAATTTCAGATATATATAAGAAAGCGGGCGACAAGGTTAAAGAAGGTGATATAATAGCTAAAATTAAACTTATACCCGATATGGTTTCATTGAATAATGCTGAAGCCAGAGTGGTTCGCGCTCAATTGGTTTTCGATCAGACAAGCAGTGTCTTCGAACGTGACAAAAAATTATATCAGGAAAAAGTTATTTCTAAGGAAGATTTTGAAAAGAGCCAGCTTCAATACAATAATGATAAGGCTGATTTAAAAGCGGCGCAAGATAATTTAAGTCTGACTCGCGATGGTATTACGAGTGATAAAACCATGTTGAGCAATACATTAGTGCGTTCGACTATTACAGGAACCATACTTGATATACCTGTAAAAGTAGGTAACTCAGTTATTCAGTCGAATAATTTTAACGATGGCACTACCATAGCTTCTGTAGCCGATATGAGTGATATGTTATTTGTCGGTAAATTAGATGAAACTGAGGTTGGCAGAGTCAATCAGGGAGCCGAGATGAAAATCTCGATTGGTGCTCTTCAAGATGTTTCTTTAAATGCAAAGTTGGAATACATTGCACCTAAAGGTGTTGAGTCGGGTGGTGCAGTATTGTTCGATATGAAAGCTGCCGTTCATGTTCCTGATGATGTGTTTATTAGAGCCGGATACAGTGCAAATGCTGAAATTATTTTTGCAAAAGCTGAAAATGTGATAGTTATACCTGAAAGTTGTTTGGAGTTTAGTAAGGATACAACATTTGTTCACATCTTAAAAAATACAGACCCTCAGGAGTTTGAGAAAAAGATGGTCAAGACAGGATTGTCTGATGGCGTAAACATCGAGATAACAGAAGGTTTGAAATTAGAGGATAAAATAAGAGGTTCAGTTGTTATCGAAAAGTCAAATATTGTAGTAGAATAAATCTTAATGAAAATTGAATTTGAAACTAAAGTTATGAATAATCTGAAATATATATTTTGTTTGATATTGCTGTTCGGTGGTAATATGATGTATGCTACTAAAGTCTACACACTGCAACAATGCGTTGATACTGCCATGAACAACAATAGGAATGTCAAACAGCAGGAACTGAATCGACAGTCGAAGGAGATTGCTTACGAACAGGCACGAATGGATTTACTACCTAATTTGAATGCATCAGCGGGACAAAGTTTTACTATGGGACGTTCGTTAACCGCTGATAATACATATAAAAGTGTAAATTCATCTCAAAGTTCTTTTAATGTGAGCAGTAACCTTACATTGTTTGATGGCTTGAAAATGAAATATAATATCGATGCAAAGAAGGCTGAAATGCAAGCATCTGAATATGATGTTGAAAAAATTAAATCAGATATAGAACTGAATGTTACCGTAGCGTTTCTACAAGTCCTTCTCTACAAAGAAAATCTGAATACACAGGAGAGCCAAATTGAATTGACACAACAGAAGATTGAACAAAAAACTGCATTGGTAAATTCTGGCAAACTACCTGAGGGTGAGTTGTATGAGCTTAAAGCACAGTTGGCAAAGGAGGAGTTCAATATCATTCAGGCAGAAAATAATTTGAAGCTTGCAAAACTTGATTTAGCTCAAATTATAGAATTAAAAGACTTTGAAGATTTTGATGTAGAAAAAGCTGAAGGAGAGATAGATACTGAAACTATGATTCTTTCGGCTGATGAAGTTTATAAATCGGCAGTACAGCATCGACCTGAAATAAAAGGCGCCGAATACCGATTAATCAGTTATCAGAAAACTTCAGATATTGCACGTTCTGCTTATTATCCTACATTAAGTTTGGGCGCTCAAATGGGTTCAGGGTATTACAATCTAAAAGGTGTTCCTAACGATTCTTTTAATAAGCAATTAAATGATAATCTATCAAGTCACGTTGGACTTAATTTGAATATCCCGATATTTAACAGATTTGAGATTAAAAACAGAGTTCAAAATTCGAAATTGGCTATTGAAAGTAGTCGACTTGAAATAGAAAATGCTAAATATGAGCTTCGTAAGAAAATAGAACAAGCATATCAGAATGCTTTGGCAGCACAAGCTAGGTATCAGGCTGCACAAAAATCTGAAATTGCAACAAGAGAAGCATTTAGATATGCAGAGCAGAAATATGAAGCCGAAAGAGCATCAGTTTATGAGTTGTATCAAGCTAAATCCACATTAACATTAGTATTGTCTGAATTATCACAATCTAAGTATGAATTTATTTTAAGAGTGAAAGTATTGGAGTTGTTAAAATGAATATAGAGAATTTAAAATCACAGATGAGGAAAGGATCCCTTGAATATTGCATTTTGCTTATTCTAAGGAAAAAGGCAAGCTATGCCTCAGATATCATTTCCGAATTGAAGGATGCAAAAATGATTGTAGTAGAAGGTACATTGTACCCTTTGCTTACACGACTAAAAAATACAGATCTTCTCGATTATAGATGGGAAGAGTCTTCCCTGGGTCCACCGCGCAAGTATTATGAAGTCACGGAGAAAGGATTTAAATTTCTCGACGAATTGGAGAAAGCGTGGGAAGAAGTTAATGATATTATAAAAAAACTAAGAAGATAGAGATAATAAAAAGATGTATAATTTATTTATAAACAGATACATATGAAACGAACACTTACCATTAATCTTAATAATACGGTTTACCATATTGACGATGACGCATATGAATTGTTAAAGAAGTATTTGCATGATGTCGAATCCAGATTATCACCTGACGAAAGAAAAGAGGTTATGATAGATGTGGAAATTCGAATATCCGAACTGTTTAATGTCCGATTAATCAGAGGAAAAAGTGTAATAAACAAGAGCGATGTCGAAGAGATAATTAAAGTCTTGGGTAAACCAAATGAATTTGACGAAGAGGGTAGTACGGGCTCAAGTACTTCTTTCGACAAGAAAAACAGGAAGTTTTATAGAGATGTAGATAATTCGATTTTAGGTGGAGTTGCATCAGGCTTAGCAGCATTAATTGGATGGGATGTAGTTATTGTTCGCCTAATATTCGTTTTGATATTGTTTTTTGGATGGGGAACTATCATTCCGATTTATTTAGTATTATGGCTAATAGTTCCGCCGGCAAAAACTATTTCTCAAAAACTTGAAATGCATGGTGAAAACGTTACTACTGAAAGGATTAAAGAAGAGATAAACAATCTGAAAAACTATGTCGAAAGCGATAAGTTTAAAAGTTCGGCTCAAAGCATAGGAAGCAAAATAGGTGAAATATTTCAAGCTTTTTTTCAAGTGATTTTTGCAATCATCGGTAGTTTGATGGGCTTTGTCGGCTTTGTCCTTTTATGTGTGTTTTTATTGCTTTTAGTATTATGGATTTTCGAACCTTCATTAATAGCCGGTTTTATACCACCAAATCTGATAGTTTTTTCACCTGATAGAGCTACTTTAATGATAACCACATTAGTACTGATTATAGGTATACCTATATTTATGCTGATATTCTGGGCAATAAAAATTTTAAGTGGTAGAGGTAGTAAAGGTTCTGCTTTAAGTTGGATTTTAATAATACTTTGGTTTATAGGTATATTTATTTTCTTTGGATTAAGCGCAAGAACTATAGTGAATTTAGGTCAAAATAGTTTTAGAGCACTTGAGTTTTATGTTGTAGATGACTCAGAAGGTAATGTTGATGAAGTAAGATCTGTTGATCCTTTCAATTCTATTGATGTTTCAGGAAATTTTAATATTGATATAAGACAAGATAGCATTCAGTATTTACAAATAAGTACACAGCCATCTCTTTTACCGTATGTTTCAGCCGAAGTAGATAACAATGGTGTTTTAAACATATATACAACCAAATTAAACATAACAAAACCTGTTCGGATAAGGGTTAGCGTACCAAAGATTGTAAATCTATCAGCTAATGGTGCAAGTAAAATTACATCATTTGGGCAGATTTCCGGAGAAAATATGACAGTGAAGCTGACCGGTGCAAGTGCTTCTAAATTAGATTTAAAGTTAAGTAATGAATTAAAAATGAGTGTAATTGGTGCGTCACAAGCAGAAATTGATGGTTCGGCGCACAGACTGTTTGCTGATGTTTCGGGAGCTTCTAATTTGGATGCTGATGATTTCAAAGCGACTAATGCAAAAGTTTATGGTAGCGGTGCAAGTAAAATAAGTGCAAATGTATATGACTCTCTTTTTGTGGATGTCAGTGGAGCAAGCAGTTTTAAATCAGAAAGAAGACCGCTGCATTTAAGTCAAAGTAAATCAGGGGCTTCTAAGATTAGATTTAGATAAGAAATATTTTATAAACTACATAATATTATTTCAAATATATTTGGTTTCATATTGTCTCAACATATTATGGAACGCTGATGACGCAGATTTTCAAACGCAGATTATAGAGCAGCGTATATCAGCGTTGCTTGCATCCGTTTTATCAGCGTTCTATAAAAATCAATATCTATCTTTCCATAAATAGCGAAGCCAATCGCCTGATTTCTTTTCGGCAGTATTGTCTTGCGCTTTCCAGATGGAGTAATTTTTTATTTCTTCGGGTAAAAATTGTTGAGCTACGAAATGATTTGGATAATCATGTGAATATTTATAATTTGCACCATAATCCAAATCTTTCATAAGTTTAGTTGGAGCATTACGAAGATGTAATGGTACAGGCAAATTACCGGTCTTTTCAACAATGGCAAGTGCATCGTCAATAGCAAGATATGCTGAGTTACTTTTTGGAGAGGAAGCAAGATAGATTGTCGTTTCAGCTAAGATAATACGTCCTTCGGGCCATCCTATTTTCTGAAGTGCATCGAAACATGTGTTGGCAAGCAACAGAGCATTAGGGTTTGCCAGACCGATATCCTCGGCAGCAGAAATAACTAATCTTCTGGCAATAAACTTAGGATCTTCGCCTCCGGCTATCATTCGAGCCAACCAATATATGGCAGCATCAGGGTCGCTTCCACGAATAGATTTAATAAAAGCCGATATGATATCATAATGAATTTCTCCATTTTTATCATAAGCCATAGGATTTTGCTGTAGACGGTCGACCACCACCTTATTGTTTACATGAACTATTTTATCACTTTCCGATGAGCAAATCAGTTCAATAATATTTAAAAGTTTTCGTGCATCACCGCCTGCAAATCGTAAAATCGCATCAGTTTCATCTATATGAATCGTAAAATCTTTAAGTACAACATCAGTGGTAATCGCATGATTAAGCAGTTTAAGCAAATCATCATTTGTCAGAGCTTTCAGTACATATACCTGACAGCGAGACAGTAATGGTGTTATAACCTCGAATGAAGGATTTTCGGTAGTTGCGCCAATCAATGTTACGATGCCTGTTTCCACTGCCCCTAAAAGCGAGTCCTGCTGAGCTTTATTAAAACGATGAATCTCGTCAATAAATAGAATAGGACTTTTACCGCCGGCAAACATACGGTTTGATTTAGCTTTTTCTATCACATCGCGCACGTCTTTAACACCTGATGTTACGGCACTTAAAGTATAGAAAGACCTCTCTAACTGGTTAGCAATAATTCTGGCTAAGGTCGTTTTACCAACGCCCGGCGGTCCCCATAAAATAAATGAAGCAATATTGCCGGTTTGAATCATTTGTCGCAAAATTGCATTTTTGCCAACCAAATGTTCCTGACCGATATAGTCATCTAAGGATTGTGGACGTAATCTTTCTGCCAGAGGCATCATACTTTTACAGTGAATTGATTTTGTGCAAATATACAAGAATAAATTGAGTTTTTTGGGTCATTATATTCTTGAATCATGAAGATAAATATATTAAAAAGCCCTTTTATATAATCAATTTTTAATGTGTAATATTCTTAATTTCATCAGGATTATGTTTGTATTTGAATACAAATGAGAATGTGATTGCCACTAATAATGCATATGCAGCAAAAGCCATCCATATACCGGTCCAGTCTTTTACATGAGTAATAGGATCTTCAAACCATTTTGCTATTACTAATCCGGCAATAATATTACCTAACACAGCACCCACACCATTAGTCATCAACATAAACAAGCCCTGTGCAGAAGATTGAATCGACTCGTTTGTGTTTTTTTCCACGAATAAAGCTCCTGATATATTGAAAAAATCGAAAGCCATACCATAAATAACACAAGAGCCGATTATCAATGTGAAACCTAATATGCTGTTGCCTGCCAATCCAAATAATCCAAATCTTAATACCCACGCTAACATGCTGAATAACATAACTTTCTTGATACCAAATCTTTTCATAAAAAATGGTATTGTAAGTATAAATAATGTCTCTGAAATTTGTGAAACAGACAGAATGATAGTTGAGAAATTATTAATTAATTCTCCTTTTGGGAAGACTGTGCTATCTTGTAAAAAACTATCACCATAGGCATTGGTCAACTGTAATGCAGCACCTAACAGTAAACTAAATAAAAAGAATAATGCCATTTTCTTCTGTTTAAATAAAACAAAAGCTTCTAATCCTAATTTCTGCACTAAACTTCTCTTGTCTGTAAGTTTTTTGTCTGAAGATATATTTGGTAAAGAAAATAAAGAAAACAGTCCCAATACAAAAGCAAAAATTGCAGATATTATAAACGAAACTTTTATGCTATATCCCATTCCCCATTCTTTTGTAAAGAAATTAGCTACCCACATGGCAACAATAAATCCTACAGTACCCCAAACCCTGATAGGAGGAAAGGCAATAACAGGATCTTCACCACCTTTTTTTAAAACACTGAAACTTACTGAATTAGTTAAACCGATGGTCGGCATATAAAAACTCATTGCTATAAGTAATACCCAGAAAAATATTATAGGAGAATCGATTGATGGTAGAAACAACATGGTGGCACCAAATAGCAAGTGTAAGATGGCATATACATAATTAGCTTTCCATTTGTCGGCAATGATACCAAATAAGGTTGGCATTATAAGAGAAGCAAAGCCCATAGTTGAAAACACCAACCCAAACTGAGCCCCATTCCATTGTTTTTCAACAAATCCATAATGACCCAATGTCATCATCCATGCCCCCCAGACAAAAAACTGGAGGAAATTCATAATCGTAAGTTTGAATTTTAGACCCATGTTTTAATATATGATTAAGATTTTATACACAAGAGATATCAATACTTCGTTGAAATATATTTACTATCAAATCTCAAAAAAACAGACAAATTTAAACAAAGATTTGTTATTTAAAAATTTTCTTTTACCTTTGCAGCATATTTCTGTTCTAATACAAAGCTAATCTGCTTTATTATAACCATATATTGATATACATTATAAAATTATTATTTATTTCAAACGTTGAATCCTAAAATAAACTTACCGGATAAACGTATCAGCAAAATTATATGAGTAATTACAATCTCACCCAGCTTGAGTCAAAAGATATGACTGAGCTTAAAAAAATTGCGTCAGAATTGGAGTTGAAAGTTTCGAACTCAATTTCTCAGCAACAACTTGTGTACGATATTCTTGATCGTCAGGCAGTAGTAAACTCTCAACAAAAGGCTGCCGCAGCCAAAGAGAAGAGTGAACAAGCCAAGGCGAAACGTTCAAGAGTTACACTAAAAAAGAATCCGAAACCAACTGAAGCAAAAGAAGATGTTGATAAATCGGCAAAGCCTGCTGAGTCTAAAAAAGCTCCTGCCAAGTCTCAAAAGAAAACATCTGCTGAAGTAAAAACTGATGCTGCTCAAAAAACTGCTACTGTATCTAAAAAGGCTGATGAAACAATAACAGTTGAGAAAGACGCAACTACTGTCGAGCAACCTAAAAAGCCGGAACAAAAGAAGCCCGGTAAGGATAAAGAGAAGAAAGTAACAAAGATAGAGAAAAAGCCTATTGTTGTTAAGAAAGGAATTGTAGATGTTGAAGCTGCTATATCAGATAATGAAGATATTGTAGAAGAGGTTGTAAATGAGCAAGATAATGCTGTTGAAGTTATACAAGAAGTTAAATCAGACAGTATTGAAGTTAAACCTGAGGTCGTAGCTTCTGAATCTTCTCAAACACCACCGACACAACAATCTCACTATAATCAATCAGGAGGTCATCACCAAACTAACGGGCAACATCATCAAGCTAATGCAAACCGTCCTAAGTTCACTCCACAAAGACCCGAAAAACAATACGATTTCGATGGTATCTTGGAAGGAACCGGTACGCTCGACATGGTAGCTGACGGTTATGGTTTCTTACGTTCTGCCGATTATAATTATTTAAGTTCACCCGACGATATATATGTATCACAATCACAAATTAAACTATTTGGATTGAAATCCGGTGATACAGTTACAGGTACTATCCGCCCTCCAAAAGAAGGTGAAAAATATTTCCCGCTTATCCGTGTTACAAAAATTAATGGTCGCACTCCCGAATATGTGCGCGATCGTGTACCTTTTGAGCATTTGACACCATTATTCCCTGATCAAAAATTTACACTTTGCTCAGGTAGAAACGATCCTTTGTCGGTTCGTATGGTTGATTTATTTTCGCCGATAGGTAAAGGACAGCGCGGATTGATTGTGGCTCAGCCTAAGACAGGTAAGACAGTGTTACTGAAAGAAATAGCTAATGCAATAGCTTCTAATCATCCTGAAGTTTATATGATAGTATTGCTTATCGACGAGCGTCCTGAAGAGGTAACAGACATGGCTCGCAGTGTAAGGGCAGAGGTTGTTTCATCTACTTTTGATGAGCCGGCTGAAAGACATGTTCGTGTTGCTGCTATGGTACACGAAAAAGCAAAACGTCTTGTAGAATGTGGTCATGATGTTGTAATCTTGCTCGATTCAATTACTCGTTTGGCACGTGCATATAATACTGCTGCTCCGGCTTCCGGTAAAATCTTATCGGGTGGGGTAGATGCTAATGCTCTTCACAAACCAAAACGTTTCTTTGGAGCTGCTCGTAATATCGAAGGTGGTGGTAGCTTGACTATTATCGCAACTGCACTTACTGAAACAGGTTCCAAAATGGACGATGTGATTTTTGAAGAGTTTAAAGGTACAGGTAATATGGAGCTACAACTCGATCGTCGTTTGTCGAACAAACGTGTTTTCCCTGCTATCGACATTATGGCTTCAAGTACTCGTCGTGATGATTTATTGCATGATAGTGATACTCTGAACCGAATGTGGATACTTCGAAAATATCTTTCAGACATGAATACCGTAGAGGCAATGGAATTTATGAAAGATAGAATGGATAGAACAGATAATAATGATGAGTTTTTATTATCCATGATGAGTGAGAGATAGTGATTGGTGATTAGTGATTAGTGATTGGTGATTAGTTAAATATTAAATATTAAATAATTAGAATTATGGGTTTATTAGATGGAAAAGTAGCGATTGTTACAGGTGCTGCTCGCGGTATCGGTAAGGCAATTGCTTTGAAACTTGCAAGCGAAGGTGCTGCAATAGCATTTACAGATCTTAATATTGACGAGAATGCTTTAAATACTCAAAAAGAAATAGAAGCTTTAGGAGTAAAAGCTAAAGGATATGCTTCAAACGCAGCAATTTTTGACGATGCACATACTGTTGTTGAAGAGATTCACAAGGAGTTTGGCAGAATTGATATATTGGTAAATAATGCCGGTATCACAAAAGACGGACTTATGATGCGCATGAGCGAATTGCAATGGGATGCAGTGATTAATGTAAACTTAAAATCTGCTTTTAACTTCATTCATGCCTGTACACCAATTATGATGAAGCAACGTACGGGTTCAATTATAAATATGAGTTCGGTAGTCGGAGTTTCAGGTAATGCCGGACAAGCAAATTATTCTGCTTCTAAAGCTGGTATGATTGGTTTGGCTAAATCAGTTGCTAAAGAGCTTGGTTCGAGAGGGATTCGTGCTAACGCAATTGCTCCGGGCTTTATCGAAACAGAAATGACACATGCTTTGACTGACGAACAGCGAGCTAAATGGGCTGAAATGATTCCCCTTCGCAGAGGAGGTAAGCCTGAAGAAGTAGCTAATGTTACACTATTCCTTGCATCCGACCTATCTTCATATGTTAGCGGACAGGTAATTAATGTTTGTGGTGGAATGAATACTTGATAGAAATCATTTCATCATTGCTTTTCAAAAACTTATACAGTAAAAGGTAAATTTTATCTTTTACTGTATTTTTTTGTTGAATTGCATAGTCTAAGTTACGCAGTTTTACTCTGTGAAATTGGGAGTTACACAGTGCTTCACAATGTATTGCGCGGTGTTACACAATATTTTATAATATTACATAGTAATACTCTGTGTTTCCTCTGTGGTACTTTGTGAAATTTATTTTCAGTGCATATTTGACACTGATAAATATAATATTCAAAAAGATTAAATTTTTATGATGATAAATTAACGTGAGTTCGATATAAGATTAAAATAATACGAGTTGATTTTGATCA
>ERZ778021.484-NODE-484-length-71574-cov-8.814077_pt1 | contig 71574 bp, 46 predicted proteins | sample MGYA00375751_ERZ778021 | MGnify/ENA primary metagenome ERZ778021 (study PRJEB29350, sample SAMN05389814) | bioreactor metagenome | isolation source: Thiocyanate stock bioreactor | place: South Africa: University of Cape Town | collected 2013-08-29 ... | reverse complement strand
ACTTAGTGGTAATACTGTTAGCATAACCTCTGCTCCGAGCACTCCAACTGGTGTTAATGTTGAATATCAGAGTTCAAATAATAGGAATTATTTAACGTGGAATAGTGTTTCCGGTGCAACAAGTTATAAGATTTACTGGAGTAATACGTCGGGTGTAAGCCAAACAAATACAAATACACCTGATGTTACTTATTCAACAGCTTACGGTCATAGTGGAGTAGTTCCGGGATATACTTATTATTATCGTGTTGCAGCGGTAAATTCCGCCGGTGAATCAGTATTATCCACAGAAGTAAGTGTTAGTTATATTTCTCCACCAACACAAAATTTTGGTAAACCTCTATCTGATTCAGGTTGGTATTTAAGTCAGGATTTTGGCAGTTGTAATAGCACTTGGAAAGGATATCACCTTGGTGAAGATTATGTCAGCTATAACCAAGTTGAGTTACCAGTTTATGCCATTTATGATGGCACAGTAAAACATGTTGCGAGTCACTCCGGATACGGTTACGTTGTAATCATTGAGCATACTTTAATCAATAACGATAAAGTTTGTTCCGTTTATGGGCATTTAAGACTAAACGATATTATCAGTAGTGGGGCAACTGTTAGCAAAGGGCAGTTGATAGGTTATTTATCCAATAAATCGACTGAAAATGGAGGATATAATTTTACTCATTTGCATTTTGGAATAAGGAAAGATGGATATTCTGAAGTATTGGACCCAGATGGGAAATGGAGATATAGGGGTTATGGACCTGATTATATCTGTAGTTTATGGTATGATGGAAGTGAATTTATTGCATCACAAAGTATATCAATACCAACCTTATCAACACCCTCTCAGAACGCTACACATATAAAGGGAAGTGATATTTTATTTTCATGGATAGCAGTACAAAATACCTCAAAATACGAAATATGGATTGATAACAGTGAAGCGTTTGGTAGTCCGGAGATCGGATTTAATAACGGAGTAAGTCCTAACTGGCTGAATGACGGCATTGTTAATTCTACAAATTTTACATTGACAACATCCATGCAGAATCAGCTACCCCAAAATGTTTATTATTGGAAAGTAAGAGCTTTAAATGCTTCCGAGAATCCGATTTCTGATTGGACTTCATATAGGAAACTTACACTATTGGATAGTAACTCTGAGCCTCCAAGCCCGTTAACCCCTATTAACACAACTTACATTAAAGGAGACGATTTGTTGTTCACTTGGTCAACAGTTCCGAATGCAATATTTTACGAGATATGGATAGATAATAATAGTGGATTTGGTAGTCCGGAAATAGGCTTTAACAACGAACAAAGTCCAGATTGGATAAATAATGGAATTGTTGAATCAAATAATTTCTTGTTAACAAGTAACATGCAGAATCAATTGCCTCAGAATGTTTACTTTTGGAAAATAAGAGCATTAGATATTAATTACAATCCACTTTCTGATTTCTCATCTGAATCACAATTTATACTATTTGATAATCAACCAGATCCTCCAATCCTTCTGAACCCTGATAACAATACTGAATTTACGAAAGGATTTGATATCTCATTTTCGTGGTCGACCGTTTCAAATGCTTCCTATTATGAAATTTGGATTGATAACAGCGAAGTATTTGACAGTCCGGAAATTGGATTTAATAATGGAGTAAGTCCTAATTGGTTAAACAATGGAATCGTGAGTACCAATAGTTTTATCTTTACAAACAACTGGCAGAATCATTTAGAACAAGACCTGTATTACTGGAAAGTGAGGGCATTGAATATAGATGAGCAACCCATAACCGATTGGTCTTCCGAGCTACGCAGTTTTATACTACACGACAATACTGTAGGTGTACAAGGTTTTTCAGATCATTCTGAATTTCAGATTTATCCCAATCCTGTTTCAGATAAGCTAACTCTTACAACAAACGGAGATCAATGTCACTATGAAATTCTAAATGTAACTGGACAAATAGTTAAAGTAGGACAAATAGTTGATAGAGAGACTATTTTCTTAGACAAGCTTGTTTCAGGAACTTATGTTATTAAGTTTAAGAAAGATAATGGATTTGAATACGTCAAAATCATTAAAGAATAGTAACGTGATTTATGTACATAAAATAACAACAATCTTTTAAAATTCAATCATTATGAAAACAAAAAAACAATTTTTTAACCTGCTTTTCATAGCGGGAACAATACTTTTTATCCTTATCGCTTGTGATGAATTAATTAACCCGAACTCAGATCAAAATCAAGATCAAAACCCAAACCCAGATTCTGATGTGAATTATCTTTATGGAGAAACTATAGAAGATGCTGATGGCAACAAATACAAAACCGTTAGAATAGGTAATCAAGTATGGATGGCTGAAAACTTGAAAACCACCAAGTACAATGACGGCACTGATATTCCTTTAGTGGAAGATCGATTTGAATGGATGGAATTAATTTACTATTATCGCCAAACCGGTGCTTACTGTAATCCAGGCGATGTCTATACTTATGGTAGACTCTATAATGGTTATGCAGTAAAAACTGGTCAACTTTGTCCTGAGGGTTGGCATGTGCCAACTGAAATTGAATGGAAAAGATTAGTCGATTATTTAGGAGGACCAGAAGCAGCAGCCGTAAAATTAAAAGAAACTGGCACTGAACATTGGAATCACCCTAATGTGGCAACTAATGAATATGGATTTACAGCTCTTCCAGGTGGTGAGCGTTTAGGAGGAGAATTCTATAAAAACGGATTTAACGGTTCTTGGTGGAGTAATACTTTGACAATATCTATTTATGGACTAGAAAGATGGCTTCGTTCTATAGGAGGAGAAAGAGTGTCGTATTACCACGAACAAGAGTCTTCTGGGCGCTCTATTCGATGCTTAAAGGATACAATTGTTATAGATAGCGTTGGTTCATCAACCATAACATATAATGGTTATAAATACAAAACAGTTTATTTTCTTGGTAAAGAGTGGTTTGCAGAAAATCTTCGAACTACAAAGTATAGCGATGGCACTGAGATTCCTTTGGTAACTAACCAAGATTATTGGACTAATCGTACAACTCATGCATATTGTTGGTATGAAAATGACCAATCTACCTATGGTAATATCTATGGTGCCTTGTATAATTGGTATGCAGTTGAAACGGACAAGCTTTGTCCTAAAGGTTGGCATGTATCTACTCATGTTGACTGGGATGATTTAACACATTATCTTGAAGATGGTTATCAAATAGCTGGTGGTATTTTAAAAGAAACTGGCACTGAGCATTGGAAAAGTCCTAATAAAGGAGCTACCAATGAATATGGATTTACAGCCTTTCCGGGTGGCTGCCGTAATCCCATCGATGGTACGTTCAACAACATTGGCTACGGCGGTTACTGGTGGAGTGCTACGGAGAGCACTGCAACGAGCGCATCGGGCAGTAACGTGTACTACGATAGCAGCAGTGTAAACAGAGGCGGCTACCATAAGGAGTATGGTTTTTCTGTTCGTTGCGTAAGGGATAATGTGCGCACTGATGATGATTAGGGACACAAAGGCGCATTGTGTCAACAAACCTAAACATCAAACTATATACAAGATGGTGGATTATGTTAAACTCATAAAAGTCGATAAGCAACGAGCTTTGCCTAAAACATATACTTGACCCACCGGCAGGGACTAACAGGAGTATTTATCAAACTATCCTGCGGTGCTTTTATCTAAGGATAGAGGTATTGAGCAGATAGGGAAAAGGGGGTCTGAAATGCCCTTACCTACTCTACGTGATTTATTTGGCTATTTGATTTATTTATTTCCCATATGTAGAGACGCCCAATTTGGACGTCTCTACGAATGTTTGCGTACATTTGCGGTTCTTCTCACAAAGTAGGTTTTTCTCCTGTTCTGTACATTACGCCTTTATCTATCACCGTAAGCCATTGAGAATTACGGTAATGTCTTTGCAGGGAATAAGAAATGCCGTTTTTGTTCAGCCATGAACCAAAATACAATGCTCCCGACGGAAGTTTTTGTAATAAAGAGTTTATTTTTGTCTGCCCTGCTGTATTCATGCTGCACATATACTAAAAAAAATAAACCGATCAGGATTTATTTTGATTTTTTATTTTTCTAACAAAATGGGGTTATTTGCAATCTTTTCCTCTGTCAATTTGGTACGGTCATAGATTTGATGCATTTATTAATACGCTCTTGCAAAAATCACTCTTTGTGTTGAAGGTGCGCCTGTTACCATACATTTACCGGGAGTTTTGTCTCCATCAAAAGGTATACATCTGATTGTTGCCTTAGTTTCTTCTTTAATCTTTTCTTCTGTCTCAGATGTGCCGTCCCAATGACATAAAAGAAATCCTCCTTTTTCAATCTCTTCTTTAAATTCATCATAAGAGTTGACTTCTCTTGTAACCGAAGTACGGAAATCTAAAGCTTTTTGGAAAATATTATGTTGAATATCATCCAATAAATCAGCAATATAATCTTCGATATTTTCTAATGAAACAGTTTCTTTGCTGAGTTTATCACGTCTCGCAACTTCTATAGTTCCATTTTCAAGGTCACGTGCTCCAATTGCAAGTCGCACCGGAACCCCTTTTAATTCATATTCGGCAAACTTCCAACCTGGTTTCTTTGTGTCGCTACTATCGTATTTTACACTTATTCCTTTTGATTTTAATTTTGCAATTATGTCATTGACTTTTTGAGTGATACTTGTCAGTTGCTCTTCGTTTTTGTAAATCGGAACTATAACAACTTGATATGGAGCTAATTTAGGAGGTAGTACCAAGCCATTATCATCAGAGTGTGTCATTATTAACGCACCCATTAATCTTGTTGAAACGCCCCATGAACTTGCCCATACATAATCAAGTTTGTTTGATTTATCCAAGAAAGTAACATCGAAAGCTTTTGCAAAATTCTGACCCAAGAAATGAGATGTGCCGGCTTGTAATGCTTTGCCATCTTGCATTAAAGCTTCTATACAGAATGTTTCTAAAGCACCTGCAAAACGTTCATTTGCTGTTTTTGTACCTTTTACCACAGGCACTCCCATAAAGTTCTCTGCAAAATCGGCATATACATTCATCATCTTTATGGATTCTTCTACTGCCTCTTCTTCTGTAGCATGTGCTGTATGTCCCTCTTGCCATAAGAATTCAGCGGTACGTAAAAATAAACGTGTGCGCATTTCCCAACGTACCACATTTGCCCATTGGTTGACTAATATAGGAAGATCACGATATGATTGTATCCAGTTTTTATATGTATTCCAAATGATAGTCTCTGATGTCGGGCGAACTATCAACTCTTCTTCGAGTTTAGCTTCAGGGTCAACAATCAACCCCCTGCCGTCTGAACTGTTTTTTAATCTGTAATGTGTAACTACTGCACATTCTTTGGCGAAACCTTCTACATGATCAGCTTCTTTGCTCAAAAATGATTTTGGTATGAAAAGAGGAAAATATGCATTTACATGTCCTGTTTCTTTAAACATTCTGTCTAATTCAGCCTGCATTTTTTCCCATATTGCGTAACCGTAAGGTTTGATAACCATACAGCCTCTTACTGCTGAGTTTTCAGCAAGGTCTGCCTTGATTACCAAATCATTATACCATTGTGAGTAATTCTCACTCCTTGAAGTAAGTTCTTTAAGTTCTTTTGCCATTTTATGCGTAAATCTAAAAATATTTTCAGTGAATCCTGTGCAGGATAGTGAGCTTTTCTAAAAGCGATGCAAAGATAAAAAAATTATATCAATCGTGATGTTCTAAACGTTCTTTTCCAAAACTTAATGGCAAAAGTTGCTTTGCATTTGATACATGATATATATGTTCCTTACCATACATGTATATGTCGATTTCATTTTCAAATCTTATCTCTGATTCAAGCAAGACTTGTCGACATGCACCACAAGGTGTTATAGGAGCTTCAACGAAATTAAGATCATAAAAGGCAGCTACAGCGATGGCTTTTACCGGCACGTTAGGATATTGCGCATTTGCATAAAATAAAGCTACCCTTTCAGCACATAATCCTGATGGAAATGCTGCGTTTTCTTGATTATTAGCTTCGAATAGAGCACCGTTCTGAAGTAATACCGCTGCTCCGACATAGAAATTAGAATATGGGGCGTAAGCATTATTAATTTGCTCTTTTGCCTTATTAATCAGCACTTGTATCTCCGGTTCTAACTCAATAAATTTATATACATGTACTTTTGTTTCAATAATTTGTTGATTCATAATCTCTAATTTTATTTTTTTATAGCAATCTAAAGAGTTTGTTATTTGTTGTTTAATGACATTAACCATCCTATTGTAATGGATGCGTGTATAAGATGGGAATTGTCGAAATAGTCTTTAATATTATTTGAGAAAATATTGTTTGCACTGATATTTCCTCTGCTCTCAAGTTGAAATACTTGTTTCTTTATTTTAAACATACAGCCAATGCCGGCAGCTAATCCATAATCAAATTTATTTTGAACATCCTGAATATGTTGTTCTTGAGTGGATGAAGGATTAGTATTTAATAAGGTCTTTTCTGATATCAAATAACTAAATTTAGGACCTAAATTAAAAAAGAAACGTACATTATTACCAAAATACAAATGGGTTAAAAATGGTACTTCAATATAATTCAATCTTTTATCAAACGAGTTATTTATCTCACTCCAACCTCTTTCCGAATAATTTATTTCAGCTTGAAGTCCTACGTTCTTTTCATTTATATATCTGAAAACCAAGCCTCCTTGTCGACCTACTAAATATCCTTGAGGCACATCAGGTTTAAAGTAAACCATTGATCCATTCATGCCTGCATTCACACCGATATAAACCTCATTCTTAAAGCCATTGTGTTGTGCCTGAACTAAGAATCCTAACAAAACAAAGCTCGATAGAATAACAAATCGTATTTTAGATTTTAAAAAAGGCATTATTCGTAATGGTTTAATGTGTTATTGATATATCCACCATCTATTGATATTTTCTCAAATTGAATATTTGACTGAATACCTTCAGAATATGGATATGTTGCTTGTGTCGAATTGTTATTTTGCAAAATATAGTTTATAAAGTAATTGATCAAATCATACCCTAACAAATCATAACGTGGCGATTCATTTGAAGAAATCCAATCAAAAATAGATGAAAAATTATTTGAGTAGTTTTCATACAAATCTTCCGGGTATTCTGACTTGAAAGTTGAAAGATAGAATGAACGAGGCTTTTCAGTCTTGATGGTTCTCCACGAATATGGCTCGTAAAATTTTAAATTTGTAGTGTATGACAAACGAGAAAACTCCCTTAAAAAGAGATTTACATAATTAATTCTTGATGTGTTGAAAAAAACGATATTCTCTTTTAAAGGGTTAAGCGATTGTCTGATTAAGTACAATGAATCTACATCTAAATTTAATGTCGTATAGTTCATCAGATTATCATCCATGAACTTCTTTAATGTCTGAGAGCGATAATATCCATCATCATAAGTGTTTAATTTATTAACATCAGCAAAAATGATATTACTGTCAACTCCTTCATTTAAAATGATAGATTGTAACTTCTGTATTTCTAAATCTTGTCCTGGATTAAACTGATATATATACTTATTAGTCTCAATATCAATAATTTTAGATGAAAATGGAATTAGAGTTTTAATTCTATTGATACGAGCAAAATCACATGCTAAAGAAATCTGATTAGAGTATGCCGGACCAATAATCAGATTCATGTTATAAAGATTGGTGTCTTGCAATACCTCCATCATTTTTACATCCGACTTTTCAACATCATAAGTGAAAATATCAAAATTATAACCTTTCTCTTTTAATTCATTAATTGCCACTAACGAACCGGCATAAAATTCAATAAACCTTTTATCAGTTGTTTCTGCCTTCTGGTCTAACATAAAAGGTAATAAAAATGCAATATTAAAATGCTTCTGCTCTTTTGTTTTATTGTTTAATATGCCATTGATATTGTTTTTCTGTAGATTATTATTTTTTTCTGTAAGGTTTTCTTTAATATCTTCACTTTTAATAATAGGTTCATTCGATTTGCTATCATCAATCTTCTTATTTACAGGTATTTTTAGGATTTCACCTGTTTGTAACGCTCTTTCCTTTAATGCAGGATTAGCTTCAATAAGCTCGGCTTCTGTGATATTATATTTCTTTCTTATGCTGAAAATTGTTTGTTTTTTCTCTACCTTATGCTCCATAAACCCATCTTTTGGCTGATTTTGATTCGAAATAGGAATATAAATTTCCATACCTGATTTTAACCCATTTTCAGCTACTGGATTGTATTCTTTGATTATTGCCTCAGTGGTATTGAAGTTTTTGCTTATTCTGTAAAAGCCTTCTCTTGGCTGCACGACATATACAATACATTCTACTCCATTAATTTTTTTTACAGGATATGATGGAGTTTGAGCCAATAAAGCACATGATTGTAAAATAAATACAGAGAGAATAGTTATAGAAACCTTTAAATTTATTGAAAGATTTATATGAAGTCTGATGAATTTAAGCATGTCAAATTGTTTCAAAGTGTTAAACTAATACAGTTTAGTATGCAAATGTACAAAAAATATGTCTCCTTAAAATATGACTTGTAATAAATAGCCCTTTTTTTTGTTATTTAATTGAAAAACGTACTTTTGTATCTCATATTATCAAAATTATATTTATAAAATTTATGCTTCATAAAGTAAATAGCATATTTGTGTTTTTAAAAGAACATCTGCTTTTGTTGTTTTGCGTACTTTCTTCGTCATTTATAATCAATGCTCAGCAAATTAGTGTTTCAGGTGAAAAGAAAATATATACTGATTTCGAAAACAGGATTGATTATTTAATATTAATGTATGATATCAACATCAATTCTGAAATTTCTATCATTACGTCCGACCCATCTTTGACTGTTAAATGGACAAGGTATCCTGATATGACTATGGTTAGTAATCAAAAGTCAATTATTCCTGATGATCATACCGGATATATAGCTGAAATTTCCGGTACAATTTCCGGTCAGCCTTACCATAAGGAATTAACTATATGGGTGATAGATTATAAATTATATCAGCCGACTTTAAATTCATTATCTGTGCCCGATCCCAATTCTACATTGTGCAATCAATTAACTCTGACCTTAAACGCAAATATTCCGGATATGTATTATAAAACTGTTGATGGGACTACGTATAATATCACAAGAAAGTTTAATCTGACATATAATTCTTTAGAATGGGATGATGAATGGAAAAATACTTCTATTTCAAAAGAAATATTAATAAATGGTGTTGATATTCAGATATATGATGCTCCTTTGCAAGATACATATTTCACTTTGTCCGGCGATGAGTTTTCTGTAGATTTTAATAAGGAGGTTTCTGTAACAAGCTCCTTATATCAAGCTATTCGGGTATCTGCTAAGATTAAAACCGAAGCTTCTGTCAGAGTTGAAAAAAACGAAGGTGACAGACCGGAAGATATTACAACTCTTACAGGTTCAGCACCTTTGGAGATAAATTTTACTGCTCAACCAAATGGTTCAGTCCCAAATTATTTCCGATGGGAGATTTCAAAGGGTGCTGAATCACCTTTTATTGTACGAACAGGAGAGAATTATCGATATTCCTTTACTGAAGCCGGTACTTTCAACGTGAAACTTATTGCAGAAAACTCCTATTGCTCGCATGTTGATTCCGTTACGATTAAAGTTTCTGAGTCGGCAATTTATGCACCTAACGTATTTACTCCTAATGGCGATGGCTTTAATGATGAATTTCGTGTGGCTTATAAATCCATAATTGAATTTGATTGTTGGATTTTCAATAGATGGGGTAATATGGTTTATCATTGGACTGACCCTCAGAAGGGTTGGGATGGAAAATTTAAAGGTAAACCGGTTAACGAAGGTGCGTATTTTTATGTGATAAAAGCTAAAGGATCGGATGGAATTATTTATAATCTGAAAGGTGATATAAATTTATTAAGAGGAAAAAAGCAATAGTGGTATCTATATAAAAAAAGGTAAGGATGTAAAATTACATCCTCACCCACTTCACACATTAGAAAATGAACCGATATCACATCGGGCTTACCTTAATTTCTTAAAATTTTACATCGTAACTTGGTTCCTGTACTATTTCAGGAACTAATTCTGTGTATACAACTTTTCCTGTTTCGTCAATTGCTACTACTGAACGCGCCATTAAGCCTTGTAGCGGACCATCTGTCATTAACACCCCATAATCAGTTGCAAATGAATGATACCTGAAATCGGATGCGGTAATTACATTGTTAAGTCCTTCTGCTCCACAAAAACGACCTTGCGCAAATGGTAAATCTTTTGAAACACATAGTACTACAGTGTTTTCTTTGTCAGATGCCCATTTGTTAAACTGACGAACCGAAGTTGCACAAACACCAGTATCAAGACTTGGAAAAATGTTAAGAACAACACGTTTTCCTTTATAGTCAGCAAGCGATATCTCATTCAAACTTGCACCCACGAGTTTAAAATCTGGTGCATTTGTGCCTACTGCGGGTAATTGTCCATTGGTGTTTACTTCGTTACCTTTAAATGTTACTTTTGCCATAAATTTATATTATTATTTTTTTCGTCCTGCTAAGATAACGAATTAAAGGCGATTTTGTTTACTTTTGTGCGTAATTTTTTAAATTGAATCATAAATAAATTGACAATTGACAATTAACAGTTGACAGTTTGCGGTTTGAAATCGAGATTGAAAATGACAAAGTTTATTATATATCAGGTACTGCCAAGATTGTTTGGTAATTATTTTACTGTTAATAAAAAGAACGGCAGTATATATGAAAATGGATGTGGAAAGTTTAATGCTTTCACTACTAAGGCTTTAAAAGAAATTAAATCACTTGGTATTACTCATGTTTGGTATACCGGAGTAATTGAACATGCTACTCAGACAGATTATTCTCAATTTGGAATTAAGAAAGATCATGCTGCTATCGTAAAGGGAATTGCCGGATCGCCCTATGCTATCAAGGATTATTACGATGTAGATCCTGATTTGGCAGTAGATGTGAATAATAGGATGCTGGAGTTTGAAAGTTTGGTCAACCGCACTCATAAAGCAGGTTTAAAAGTTATAATCGATTTTATACCAAACCATGTTGCAAGAGAATATTATTCAGATGTTAAGCCAAAAGGTATAGATGATTTGGGTGAAAAAGATAAAACAGACTGTGTATTTCGTAAAAACAACAATTTTTACTATTTACCCGATAGAAAATTTCAACCGACTTTTGACATAGGCGATTATTTTGAATATCCTGCAAAAGTTACCGGTAACGACCAATTTACAGATACTCCGGGTATTAATGATTGGTACGAAACAGTCAAATTAAATTATGGAGTTGATTATCTTGATAATCATAATAAACATTTTGATGAAACGCCGGACACTTGGAACAAAATGCTTGATATATTATTGTTTTGGTCGAAAAAAGGAATTGATGGTTTTAGATGTGATATGGCTGAAATGGTACCGGTTGAGTTTTGGCATTGGGCTATAAAAAAGGTGAAGAATGCTTATCCTGATGTGATTTTTATTGCCGAAGTTTATAATCCTGACCAATATCGTAATTATATTTTTACAGGAGGTTTTGATTATCTGTATGATAAAGTCGGGATGTACGATTTACTAAAAAATATCACATGCAATAATTATTCTTGTTCCTTGATTACACAAGCTTGGCAATCATTGTCGGGTATACAGGAAAATATGTTGCATTTTTTAGAAAACCATGATGAACAGAGAATTGCCTCAGATTTTTTTGCAAAAGATGCATGGATAATAATACCTGCCTTGATTGTGTCGGCAACACTAACTAATGCACCATTTATGATTTACGCAGGACAGGAATTGGGCGAGCAAGGCATGGATGAAGAGGGTTTCAGTGGGTTAGATGGACGAACGACCATATTTGATTATTGGGGAGTGAAATCAATACAAAGCTGGACTAACAAAGGAAAATTTGATGGTAAGAATCTAACTGCCGAACAAAAAGCATTAAGAGTCTTCTATCAAAAGCTACTTAATATATGTTTGGAGCAAAAAGCTATATCAAGAGGTGTTATGTACGATTTACAATACGCAAACTATCAAAATTTATCTTTTAACCCTAATAAACAATATTCTTTTATTAGAAAATTTGAAAATGAAACTTTGTTGGTGATAGTTAATTTTGATGATATAACTGCTGATATTGAAGTTAGAATACCATTAGAAGCATTTGAATACCTTGAACTAAAGGAGGATTTCAATTATGAGTTGAGCGATTTATTGGATGAAAATTATTCAGATAAGCAGATTATTAACTCGCATGAACCGGTAAAAATATCACTCAATAGAAATGGTGGAAGAATATTGGCTTTACGACCTATTTAATCTTATAATCGCATTGAACTTTACCTTTTGCTATATTGTTGAGCTTGGTTTTTATCATTTGCCTACGTAGCGGATTCACATGATCGGTAAACAAACTGCCTTCAAGATGATCGTATTCATGTTGAATAACACGTGCAATAAAATCTTCAAACTCTTCAATATGCTCATTAAAGTCAGCATCGTAATATTTAATTTTTATCCATTCGGCACGGTATACTTTCTCGCTGATTCCGGGAATACTCAAACATCCTTCATTTCCTTCGACTTCTTCCTCGCTCATTTCAAGCATTACCGGATTAATCATCACCGTCTTAAATTTTGCCAATTCAGGATTATCTTCTGCCAAAGCATCTAAACCTATCACAAGCATACGAATAGGTAAGCCTACTTGAGGTGCCGCTAATCCAACACCATCAGCATGATACATAGTTTCATACATATCATCGATAAGCTTCTTCAAATCAGGATAATCCGATGATATTTCTTCAGCATGTTTTCTTAAAACTGCATTTCCGTATGTATAAATTGGTAAAATCATCTGTTTGACTCTAAATAAGTTTGTAAAATAATTAATGCTGCAACTTTGTCGACTAAAGCCTTGTTTTGCCGCTCTTTACGTTTAATCCCGGCTTCGATAATTACTTTTTGAGCCATAGTTGACGTAAAACGTTCATCAGCATATTCGATTTCTATATCAGGGAAGTTTCGTTTCAGACCTTTAACAAAGGGTTCGATATATTGCATTGACGAAGACAGCTCTCCGCTCATCTGTTTAGGCAAACCAACCACAATCTTTTCGATATCTTCTTTAGATGTGTATCGTTTTAAATAATCAAAAATCTCATGTGATGGCACTGTATCTAAAGCATTAGCAGTAATTTTAAGTAGGTCTGTAACAGCTAATCCAACTCTTTTCTGACCGTAATCTATTGCTAATATTCTTCCCATAAATAAAAAACTTGTGCAAAGATAATATTTTTTCTTAACTTTGCCGCCGAATTTGGTATTGGCATGATATCTTCAAGCCAATAAAAGGGAATACGGTGAAATTCCGTAACAGTACCCGCTGCTGTAAGCTCACTTTCTGTTTATAACAGAGATAATGTTTGAACAATACTTTGCCACTGGGAAACCGGGAAGGCAGTTCAAAACAGAGTAAGTCAGAAGACCTGCCAAATAATATCAACTTATCATGCTTTCGGGAGATATAGCAAAGGAGTTCTATCATAAAACCTCTGTATCCGGAAATTGTATTGTTGATAAAGTAGTATAGTTAATATGCTGAGAGTTAATTATGTTTTAAAATTTCAATATAACAATTTAAAATTAAATGTAAAATGAGAAAAATTGGATTTATTCTATTGAGTGCTCTGTTAGTATTTGCTTCGTGTGAAGAAGAACAAAAACAGCTTATTAGTGTTGGTTTTGATGATATTGACTTAGGCGAGTCAGGATACTGGATTGGGAGTGATAAGAAAGGTGAATTAATTGATGGAGTGTATCATAATTCGCTGAAATCAGGTGTGTTGACCTTTTCAAATAAATATGAAGAGGCAGAATGGGGTTCAACTTGGAGTGGGTTTGCTGTATCTTCACATACAGATACTGTTACTTCAGGATGGTTAAATCAATATAGCACAATTGCAGGAACAGGATTTAGCGAATCAAAACAGTTTGCTTTGGTATATGACACTGCAACAATCACTCTGTCTAACTTGAATGGTGATGTCGAGCCAGTCAGTATGATGTTGACTAATTCAACTTATACATATAAAGATATTAAAGATGGTGGTGATTTTACTGATAAATTTGAAGATGGAGATTGGTTTAAAGTTATCATACAAGGTTATAACAATTCAGTTTTGACAGGATCTATTGATTTTTATTTAGCTGATTTCCGTAATGGCAAAACAGAATTAGTACGTGAATGGACAAGAGTTGATTTGTCGAAATTAGGAAAACCCACACAAATAACATTTGGTTTTGCTTCGAGTGATGTAGGAGAGTGGGGAATGAATACTCCGGCTTATGTGTGTGTCGACCATATTGTGTTAGCAACACTACCTTCTGGCAAATAAAAATGATTATAAACAATCTGTTCGAATTTGATGTTTATAAACTTTTTTGCATCTATAACTTTGAGAATTAAATATATATGCAAATAGCTACAAATTCGATGAAGATTTTGTTTGCAGATTAGTAAAAAAGCAGTACTTTTGCGCCGGGTAAGTCTTGTACGACCAGCTCCCTTTGAACTCCCCCAGGGCTTGACCGCAGCAAGGGTATTAGGTTGTAGCGGTGCGATACAGGGTGCTTACCCACCTGCCTCTTTAGCTCAGTTGGCCAGAGCACGTGATTTGTAATCTCGGGGTCGTTGGTTCGAATCCGACAAGAGGCTCAAGTTTTTTGATACTTACACTTGATATATTATTTTATCTTATCAGGTCTTCACTCGCTACGATAATCTGTACTTAATTAAACTAACTAAAAGTTTAAAAATACTTTTAATATATCCACCTTTAAAAAATGTCTATGATAAAGTGTTGGTAAAAACCTCTCCACCTCTTAAAGTATTATTGTATCTTTGTGCGCAACACATTGTTTTATTATGCTATCTAATCATTTGGTAAAACAAATATGAAATGAAAAATACTTATAATAAAGAAATTGAAGAACACCTCCTCATTGAATTGAACAAAGGAAATGAAAAAGCCTTTGCAAAGATATTTAATCGTTATTATAAAGACATGGTTTTGTTCGGAGGGAACATCATTTTTGATCGAAACGTAGTTGAGGATGTTGTTCAATCCGTTTTTCTCAATGTTTGGATGAAACGCTTTGAATTACGTATAGATACTTCCCTTAAATCTTATCTACTAAAATCTGTTTACAATGGATGTCTGCTCGCTATAAAAAACTCTAAAGTAACCCAAAGATATCAAAGTGAGAATTCGGATTATTCCAATCTTATGCTTGATTATGATACAGAGAACTATATTTTATACTCAGAATTAGAGGAACATATTGATTCAGCACTAAAAAAACTTCCGGAGAATTACCGTACGGTGTTTTCTTTGGGTAAAATAAAGGGATTGAAATACAGTGAAATAAGTGAGCAATTATTAATTTCTGAACGCACAGTTGAGTTGTGGATGTCAAAAGCATTAGGGTTGATGAGAATATATTTAAAAGAATTCTTGACCATACTACTCTTCTTTTTTGTTAATAAACATTAAATTAAGTGGGATAAATCCTTTTTCAATAATCATTATATCAGACAGAGTAAAAATGAAGAAAAAAGAAAACATAGAGCTACTTTTTATTAAATTGTTTTCGGATACTGCATCCGAAGAGGAAATAAATACGGTTCATTCTTATGTTGAATCATCTCCTAAAAATAGGATTTATTTTCAGGAAATGAAAAATATATGGGAAGCTTCCCATCCTGCATTCGATTCGGAGGATATAAATACCGTAAAAGCGTATAATAAAATAACGGAAGAAATACAAAAGAAAAAAATAATTACTAAAATCAATAGCAGAAAGATGTTGGAAAGGTGGCGATATGTGGCTGCAGCGGTACTCATTCCGTTGATTGCTTTATCGATTTTCTTATATCAACATTCGCAAAATAAAGAGTCTAATGCGGAAGTGGCTTATCAAAAAGTGTTTTCTCCGAATGGAACGACCTCTGAAATAATATTACCTGATGGTTCTATTGTCTATCTTAATGCCGGAAGTTCGTTACAGTATCCTGCGGAATTCAGTGGAAATCAAAGAAATGTAGTATTAACAGGGGAAGCTTACTTTCAAATAGAGAAGGATACACAAAAGCCATTTATTGTGCATACTCCAAAAATGAATATAGAGGTGCTTGGAACGAAATTTAATGTGAATGCTTATTCTGATTTATCAGAAGTAAAAACTACTTTGGAGGAAGGAAAAGTAAAAGTTTCAATTCCTAATGTAGGAAAAGAAGACAGTTACTATTACTTGAATCCGAAAGAAGAATTGTCACTGAATGTGGAAACTGGCGGTATAACTAAACAAAACACTAACGCATCCGATATTAAGGAATGGTTTCAAGGAAGTTTAGTTTTCAATTCTACTTTATTACCGGACGTGTTTAAACAGATTGCGCGTAAATATAATGTACAAATAGACTACCATCAGTCTGCTGAAATTGCTCATAAGCGGTTAACTGTACGCTTTTCTAAAAGTGAAAATTTAGATGATTTATTTTTCGCTCTTCAAAGTATGGTTCCTGATTTGGCTATAACCAAACAAGAAAATAAATACCATGCAATTATTCGTGAACGTTAATTAGAAAGTAATAATAAAAAAAACAATAAATCTTGTAGTCATGAAAAAAAACATACACATCCCTCCATCTTAAAAAACTATTATTTAAATAGATGACCGGCTTATCCAGTTATTAGTAAACTGTTGTAGCCTAATTATTTACATTGCCATTGTTTGTAAGTATAGGGATTGTTATGCCGGCAATTATAGTGAATTATAATATAATAAAATAGTACAAATTTAATATTATGCAAAACTTAAGTAAATTTATTGTAATGCAACTTGTGCTTTTCACGTTGATCTTCCCTGCTGTATATTCTCAAAATCAACATGTCAAGATTCAGGGAAGCGATATTACTCTTAAATCAGCTTTTTCGCAAATAGAAAAGCAGACAGGCCTGATTATAGGTTACGAAGAAACTGCGTTTAATACGAACGCCAAAATAAAAGGAGAAGTAAAAAACACTGTGTTGAAAGATGTGTTAACAGAGATTCTTAAAGGAACGAGTTGTTCTTTCAAATTTCAAAATACTCATATTTTCATATATCCCCAAGAAAATAACAACTTAAAAAGTCCTCCATCAAAAAAAAATATTACAGGAACAGTAGTCGATGATAAAGGAGAAACCATAATAGGTGCAAGTGTACTTATAAAAGGTACGACTTTGGGAATAACTACCGATATAAATGGGAATTTTTCAATACAAGCTAACCCTAATGATGTCATAGTCGTATCTTATATAGGCTATAATACTAAGGAGTATGCCGCATCATTATTAGGAGAAGGGTCTCAAATAGTTTTAGATGAGACTGCACAACGAATAAAAGAAGTTACTATTGTTGGATATGGTGTTCAGAAAAGAGCTTCTGTAGTTGGAGCTATAACTTCAATAGAGCCAACCAAACTCAATGTATCCACATCACGTTCGTTGAGTAACGATTTGGCAGGAAATATTGCCGGTATTATTGGTGTACAACGTTCGGGTGAACCGGGTTATGATAATTCAGAGTTTTGGATACGAGGAATCAGCACTTTTCAAGGTGCAGGGATGACACCGTTGGTGCTTATTGATGGTATAGAACGCTCGTTAAATGATATCGATATTGCAGAAATAGAGTCATTTTCAGTACTTAAAGATGCTTCCGCAAGTGCAGTTTACGGTGTACGAGGAGCTAACGGAGTTATCCTTATCACTACCAAAAGAGGTTATGCGGGCAAGACGAACATCAATGTAACAGTAGAACATTCCATTACTCGTCCGGAGCAACTTCCGCATTTTTTGGACGCTCCCAATTATGTTACACTATTGAATAATATAAACATTCAAGATAATGGAAATCTGCTTTTTGAACAGAATATCGTAGATATGTATCGTAATGGATACGATAGAGAGTTATATCCTAATGTAAATTGGATAGATGCCATTACCAATAATACAGCTAACAATACGCGTGCTTCTTTCGACTTGAGCGGAGGCTCGGAGAAACTTCGTTATTCCTTTGTAGGCGCCTATTATAATGAAACGGGGATTACAACAAGCGATCCGTCTCACGATTGGAGCTCTTCAATTAAGGTTAACCGTTTTAACTTGCGTACTAATGTGGATATGAATATTACAGAAACAACATTACTTACATTTAATATAGGTGGTTATTTACAACGTAGAAATGCTCCTATGGCAAGCATAGATGAAGTTTTTAGTAGGGCTTTTACAACTCCCCCTCATCTTATTCCTATTACATACGATGACGGACGTATCCCTGTACCTTTAGAAGGAAGAAATCCTTGGGCATCACTAACGCAGACCGGTTTTCAGCGCGAAGCAAAAAGTAAACTTGAATCACTCTTTGCTGTTGAACAAGATTTGAAATTTATATTGCAGGGATTAAAAATAAAAGGTCTTTTTTCATTCGATTATTATTCTTTGAATAAAGTGCAAAGACAAGGAACACCTTTTTATTACACGGCAGCTAACGGACGTGATCCCGTAACGGGAGAGCTGAAATTTTCTGAGGCTCCTTCCGAAGGAAAGGAATTTTTAGATTATGGGACTGCCTCAGAATATGGAAGCAATAGTACCTATCTGGAAGCTAATCTATCTTATGACAGAACTATAGATGACCATTATATCAATGCCTTATTCTTATACAATCAACGTGATTATGACGATGGTGATCAAGTTCCATATCGTAATCAAGGTTTTGCAGGTAGAGCTTCATATACTTATCAAGGTAAATATATTGCAGAATTTAATTTTGGTTATAATGGCTCGGAAAACTTTGCAAGAGGAAAACGACTTGGTTTTTTTCCATCGGTAGCAGCAGGATGGATTGTTTCCGAAGAACCATTTATGGTGAATGTTCGTAATATCTTTGATAAAATAAAAATTCGTGCTTCCTACGGTTTGGTGGGGAATGATAAATTCGAAGGAAGACGTTTTGCTTATATTACAACTATTAGTTCTACTGATGGATATCAATTTGGGAGCAATTCGATGGGTTTCAAGAATTACAGCGGATGGCGTGAGGGCGACGTTGGTGTGTATGATTTAACTTGGGAAACAGTTAAAAAGGCGAATCTGGGAGTCGAATTAGGTTTGTTGAGTATGATGGAACTGCAAGTTGATTTTTTTCATGATAGAAGAGAAAATATTTTTATTCAGCGTAATAATTATCCTAACTCAGCAGGCTTTTCTAAGCTCCCTTGGGCAAATTATGGAGTGGTGGTGAACAAAGGTTTGGATGTACAGTTTAATGTCAATAAACAAATAACACGTGATTGGTTTCTTTCCTTACGTGCAAGTGGAACGTTTGCGAGAAATAAGATTATAGAACAAGATGAAGACATTCTAAGAGTTGGTACTTATCGTTCGGGAACAGGAAAACCTGTAGGACAGATTTTTGGATTGATCGCCGAAGGTGTTTTTACTGAGGATGATTTTGAAGATTTAGGTACCGGAGAATTAAAAGCTGATATTCCGAAACCATCATTTACCGAAAGAGTTTATCCAGGTGACATCAAGTATAAAAATATGAACGATGACAATGTGATAGACTCCAAGGATGAAACCGCTATAGGTGGAACGGTTAATCCGGAATTAGTTTATGGTTTTGGTTTGAATACATCTTACAAGAATTTTGATTTCGGATTTTTCTTTCAAGGGAATGGACGTACTTACCGTATGATTGGACGAGGTAACAGCTTCCTACCTGGTGCTCAACGTGGCAGAGATGGAAATATTTATGCAAATGCTGCTACCGATGCTTGGACAGTGGATAATCCACGTAGTGATACATTTTATCCTCGTTTACATATAGGATACAATGCTAATAACGCACAACCTTCGACATGGTGGCTAAAAGATATGGGCTTGCTACGTTTGAAGAACGTTGAATTCGGATATTCACTTCCTAAAAATTATGTTGAAAAACTACCTGTTACGTACGGACGAATATTTGCACGGGGAACTAATCTATTCCATTTATCTAAATTTAAACTTTGGGATTCCGAATTGGATACGGACAATGGTTTAAAATATCCTATTATGAGTACATATTCTATAGGACTACAGCTGAAATTCTAATCTTTAAAATTGCAAACAGATGAAAACTAAATTATTAAAGTATATATTTTTATTTACGTTTAGTGTTGTACTTTTTTCTTGCGAGTTTTTGGATAACGCGCCTGATGGACAAGTCACGCTGGAAATGATTTTCAACGACAAAGCACGTACTGAGGAATGGCTTGCAGCTGTGTATAACACAATTCCTGATCCATATACACCTATGATGATGAATTATGACGCTTATGCAGACGATTATTCTCCTTCAGAAGGATGGGAAGCTTTTGGGTGGGATTGCATCAGTAAAATAAAAGGAAACTGGAACTCTGAAAGTCCTTGGAGTGGAGGATTTTGGGGTAATCTACCGGCTCGAATTCGTCAAGCCTATATTTTTATTGAAAATGTAAAGGCTTTGCCTGTTCAAGGATTGGATGTGGCTACGGTGGAAAATATGAAAGCTGAAGCACGTTTTCTGATTGCGTATTATTACTATTTGATGGTAAACAGTTATGGTGCTATTCCTTTGCAAACTCGACTTTCTGACTTTGATGAGTCTTTTGATGAACTGATGATTGGGCAAATGCCTTACGATGACGTAATTAATTGGATTGATGATGAATTACAGGCTGTTGCTAAAATTCTGCCTCCTAATTACGATTCGGAGACACAAAAATATGGAAGAGCCACGTCAATAATGGCTTTAGCTGTTCGTGCGCGGATGCTTATTTTTGCCGCAAGTGATTTGGTTAATGGAAATACGGATCCGGAATATTTGAGATTAGAGAATAATAAAGGACAAAAAATATTCAATTCGCAATATGAGCCGAAAAAATGGGAAAGGGCTGCAATAGCCTGCGAAGAACTGATAACGGCAGCACATACGGCAGGTCATCAGCTTTACACTGAATATAATAGCGATGGAACGATAGATCCGTTTATGTCATACAGTAATATGAATTTTGTAGAATATCATCAAGGGAATAAAGAGATTCTTTTTTCTCGCTCTAATTGCGACTATGGCTGGATGGAAGGTCATTCAGCACCAAGAGGTTGGGGTGGTCAAGGAGGATTGGGAGTGACACAAACTCTCGTTGATGCTTTCTTTATGGATAATGGGTTACCTCCTGTTTTAGGTTACGATGCGAATCGAAATCCTATTTTCAATCCGGTCGTTTCGGGTTATTATTCAGAGAAAGGTTTTTCGGTAGTGCCCGATCGCCGTAAAACAAAATGGATATACGGGTCTCCCGATGCAAATATCAATCAGGAAATAAATACTGTTGTTCCAGCCGGAATTTTTAATATGTATGTCCATCGTGAGCCTCGTTTCTATGTGTCGGTTTACTTCAATGGAGCATATTATCGGGCTGCCGGAAGAAATATGGATTTTTACAAGAATGGTTTGGATGGTATTCCGGATACCAGTCCTTGGGATGCGCCTCAAAATGGTTATTTGTTGCGTAAACGTATTCATCCAAATACGAATATTGGAAATAATAATAATATTCGTCCATATCGTCCTGGAATACTTTTCCGTTTGGCAGAGGCTTATTTGAATTATGCAGAGGCATTGAACGAATGGAACCCTTCTCAGACAAATGATATTTTACATTATGTGAATTTAGTCAGAGAGCGTGCGGGTATTCCCCTATATGGTTCAGGAGCAGGACAAATTGCTGTACCAACAGATCAGGACGGCATGAGGGATGTTATTCGTCGTGAACGTCGTGTGGAATTTAACTGTGAATATGCCATACGTTATGATGATGTACGCCGTTGGAAGCAGATGGATTTACTTAAAGGTAAATTCGATGGTATGAATGCAAAAGGCACAAGAAAGAGTTCGGATGAAAATGATTCGGAAGCTTATTTTGTCCGTAAGGATTATATTACACGTGCCTTTAGTGATAAAAACTATTGGATTCCCATTCATCAAAATCAATTGGATAAGAACCCAAATCTAAGGCAATTGCCTTATTGGTAATTAATTCAACACTTACTTTTCTACTCTACAGGTTAATATTGATGACAGTAAGAACAATATAAGAGCGAAAATAAGGTGAAATTGAAGAAATACAAATAAAGATAGTTATAAAATTAAACAAAGGTCTCAATTAACCAATAAGTTATCATTGAGTGATTGAGACATAACATTTAAGAACATGAAAACGAAATATAGCTTATTACTTCTGCTTGTAGCAAGTCTTTTTGTAGCTTGTAAACCGGACAATGAAATTATTCCTGAACGGAGTAATTTGAAATTGAAAATTTCTACAGATGAAGTACTTATATTGAACGAGGAACAGCAAAATGATACAGTGCTGACTTTTGAATGGAACGAAGCAACAGAAATAGGTAAGGAATTTTCCTTTACTTATTTATTCCAAATAGATATTGCCGATAATGACTTTAAAACTGCAATCAACCCTATCACAATAGAAAATGGTGAGAATAAGATTGGCTTTACTGCAGGAGAATTATATGATTACATTGTGGAGAAATGGAATAAATCAGCAGGTGAAATAATCCGTATTGAAGCGCGGGTTGCTGCTAAAGTGAACGGTCCGAAATTTATGTATCCGGAAGTTGCTACAGCAATGGCTACTATTCAAACCTATGTACCGGAGTCGCAATCGCTATATATTCTTGGAACAGCCACCCCTGTAGGTATGGATGCGTCTAATGCTTTAAAAATGAATGAAATTTCAAACGGACGTATTTATTCATGGTCTGGCGAATTGCAACAAGGTAGCTTTAAATTTATAACTCAACCGGGTTCCATGCTTCCCTCATTAAACAAAGGGGTAGAGGATACAATATTAGTTGTACGCAATACAGAAGAAGAACCTGATGATTATTTTATCATTAACCAACCAGGATTGTACTATATCTATCTCTCTAAAAAGGAGATGACGATAAAAACAAGTATGCTGAAATATCAAAATGTATATTTGATAGGAAATGCAACAAGTGCCGAATGGGAAATCGATAAGGCAATTGAAATGACCTCAGAGCCTACAAATCCATCAACATTTACCGTACAAACCACGCTAAAAGCCGGAGAGTTAAAAATGCCGACAGCCAAGAGTTGGAGTGCGCCTGCTTTCCGTCCTATGGTAGCCGATGGTTCTATTACAGATACAAATACTCAAGTCATTTCAGCAGGTGATGGTCCAAATGATATTAAGTGGAAAATAACGGCAGAGCAGGCTGGGACGTACAAGATAACCCTTGACACTGAACACAATAAAATCTACTTCGTGAAGATTTAATCTTTATTTGGTAATAAAGCCTTCCTTATGTTTAGTAAGGAAGGTTGTTTAGATAATTTCATGATGAAAAAGAAATATATATACATACTGTTTTTCGTGCTTTCATTTTATAGCTGTCAAGACAATAACGGACAACCTGATATTATTCCAATTCAACCTCCCAATAAAGAACCTATCGATACGGTATTTATAAAAAGGGCGGAAACTACATTTGAAAACGTGTTTAATTTATATTGGGATAATAAGGTGAATAAAATGTATAGTAGCTATCCTATCAACGAATCACCGCATTATTATGAAAAATATGCTTCGGCTTGGGGATATGGAGCAATATTGTCTGCTTATAATGCTGTTTTTCAACATACGGCATCACCCGGTGCTTTTGAACGTGAATATAAAAACAAGATTATAGACGGGCTTGAAAAATACTGGACAAAGAAATATCCGGGTGCTTATGCAGCATATGATAACGATTGGGACGATAGGTTCTATGATGATAATGTTTGGTTTGGAATTGACCTGATAGAACTGTATGAACGAACAAAGGACACTTGGTTTTTGGATAAAGCAAAAGCTGTATGGACTTTCATTATGTCTGGAAAGGATGACGTATTAGGTGGTGGAGTGTATTGGAAAGAAGGTGAGAAAAATAGTAAAAATACCTGTTCTAATGCACCTGCGGTAGTGCTTGGAGTGAAAATGTATCAATCTACCAGAGATATGGGATATCTTAATACAGCGAAAGAAATTTATCGATGGACAAAGAGCAATCTTCGCGATCCTATGGATAATTTGTATTGGGATAATATGAAAACAAACGGTACGGTAGAAAAGACTAAATTTTCGTACAATTCGGGACAGATGATTCAGGCAGCCACTCTTCTCTATAATGAGACAAAAGAAACTACTTACCTTAATGATGCAAAAGCAGTTGCAGAAGCTTCATACAACTATTTTTTCGAAGATTACGCATCATCGGGTGGAGATACAACGCTAAAAGTATTGAAAAAAGGTAGTGTTTGGTTTAATACAATCATGCTTCGCGGTTTCGTTGAGTTGAATAAGATTGAACCTAATAATAAATATTCTGCAGCTTTCAGACAGTCATTGGAAAATGCATGGAAATATGCTCGTGAGACGGATATAGGTCTATTCAATTCTGATTTTAACGGAGGATCAATCGATAAGAGTAAAGATATTCTATATCAGGGTGCTATAGTGGAGATGTACGTACTGACGGCCATTCTGCAATAGATTATTCCAAAATCTAAACAAAATAAAATAGAATAGAAAAAGAGAAAAATATTAATATATAAAAATGATTAACATAAATATGAACTTACATTCTACTTTCATAAAAAATAAAAGCAAAAGACATTTAATCGTACTTATTTCAGTCTTTCTGTTCATAACAAGTAATTATGCGCAAAATGTAGCTATACAAAGCTCTCGTTTGGTCGGTGACCGAATTGTAGAATTTATCCCTGCCGGATTTGATCAAAATAAAACCCCTTCTCTAATATTGAAAGAAGAACCTACTACAATTGGTAATGTTCCGGTAAGCTGGTCGTTAATTCCTAAATTTACATTAGTGAACAACAAAGCAAAAGCTTCATTAGAATTGACGGGAGATATCAGTCTTTATGGAGGTGGTGAAGTTACAGGACCTCTTTTGCGAAATGGACAGTATATAAAATTGTGGAATACCGATACCGGTGCTTACGGAGTGGACGGTGGTAAAAGGCTTTATCAGGCTCATCCCTGGGTAATGGGTGTAAGACGGGATGGAACAGCTTTCGGTATTATCTTCGATACGTCATGGAAATCAGAATTATATACCAATTCCGATAAAATTATTTTCAATACGGAAGGTGCTTTGTTTCGTACATATATTATCGATAGAGAGTCGCCACAAGCTGTATTGCATGGATTATCCGAACTTACAGGTACTATCCAGATGCCACCCCGTTGGACATTGGGCTATCATCAATGCCGCTTTTCGTATAGTCCCGATTCACGTGTACGCGAGATTGCGGATACATTCCGGGAAAAAAATATCCCTTGTGATGTAATTTGGATGGATATTGACTACATGGACGGATATCGTGTATTTACTTTTCACCCTAAAAACTTCCCCGATCCACGTGCACTGAATGACGATCTGCATAAGAAAGGATTTAAAGCCGTTTACATGATTGATCCCGGAGTAAAATTTGATCCAAATACCGGATACAGTATTTATGATTCAGGTACAGCTAATGATGTTTGGATAAAGAAACCGGATGGAACTGATTTTTACGGCAGAGTTTGGCCTGGAGCATGTACCTTCCCCGATTTTACAATGCCTCATGTTAGAAAATGGTGGGCAGGGCTGTACAAAGATTTCCTGGCAATGGGAATTGACGGCGTTTGGAATGATATGAATGAACCGGCGGTAAGTCAAGTGTACACTACCGGTAGGGAACCGGAAGGTGTAGAATTGCAAGGAGATGAGAAAGGAACAATGCCTTATAACACACCACACAGAGGTGGAGGCAACCTGCCCGTAGGGTCGCATTTATTGTATCACAATGCCTACGGAAGGCTTATGGTAGAAGCATCATTAGATGGTATCATGACAGCTAATCCTGACAAACGTCCTTTTTTACTTACACGTGCTAATTTATTGGGCGGTCATAGATATGCCGCCACTTGGACAGGCGACAACTGGGCAAGTACGGATCAAATGAAATTATCGGTTCCGATGTCAATAACGTTGGGATTGTCTGGTCAGCCTTTCAACGGACCTGATATCGGTGGATTTTTGAACAACACAGATGGTGATTTGTGGGCGAATTGGATTGGATTCGGTGCTTTTATGCCTTTTGTACGAGGACATGCCGTTGCCGGATCGAATGACAAAGAACCTTGGGCTTTTGGCGAAGCAATAGAAAAAACTTCACGTATGGCATTGGAACGCCGTTATCGTTTGTTACCTTATATATATACTATATTCTATAATTCACATAAAACAGGCATACCTGTGATGAACCCTGTGTTCTTTGCTAATCCTCAGGATTTAAGACTGCGAAGTGAAGAACAAGTGTTTCTTTTGGGCGAAGACATACTGGTTATTCCTGCATTTGCCGAAAATCCTGCTTTGCCTTTCGGAATATGGGAAGATTTAAGTTTAGTTTTAGGAGATAAAGCAGATAAGTATCAAGCCAAACTGAAAGTAAGAGGAGGAAGTATTGTTCCTGTTGGACGAATAGTGCAAAATACAAATGAAAATTCCTTTGACCCACTTACACTTATCGTTTGTCTTGACGAAAATGGAAAAGCTGAGGGAAAACTCTATATGGATATCGGTGATGGTTGGGCTTTTCAATGCGGAGATTACGGATTATTGACCTTTAAAGCGGAGCGTAACGGAAACAATGTAGAAATAAAACTTGTGGAAAAAGAAGGCAAAAGAAATGTGGCAAAAGAAATCAAGAATATGACAGCTGAAATTCTTATGAATGGAAAAGTATATAAAGGTACCGGGTCGCTGAACAAAGGTGTTAAGGTGGTGGTGAAATAAAAGGATAACACGAGTTTGTAATTTTAGGTAGAATAACAATGAAACAAGAAATGATAAATATAATCAAAGGATTTTCTCTTTTGGCGATTGTGTTATTAACAATGACATTAAATGCACAACAGGTGGTTGTTACGCTTGAAGCGGAAAATGGAGAATTGACACTTCCTGCAAAGATAAAAGAAGTAGCGGGTTATTCAGGAAATAAATACGTAGGAGATAACGATCCGGGAAGTTCTATCGTATTCAGCAATGTAAATATTGATGAAGAAGGCACTTATGAGTTTAAGACCTACTACACGAGTATGCAGTTGCGTTCCATTGCTGTGAAATCGAATAGCTTTACGGAAGCTATATCAACGATTACAAAAACGAGCGAAGATTGGAACCGTCCACCGACAGAAACAATGAGTACATATATTTATCTTAATAAGGGAACGAATACAATAAAAATTACCCCACATCCAATTGGACAAGGTGGACCGAATATGGATAAATTCGAAATTCTCATGACCGATGTGGAACTGCCCAAACCTGGAGAATTTCCTATCATACTTGAAGCTGAAACAGCACGTCTGTTCGGCGATTTGAAAGTAAAACCTCTTGATGGGTCTTCGATAGCCGGACTTTCAGGAGGAAAATATATCGGTGATTTTCATCAGGCATCAAACTCTTATTTGCAATTTATAGATGTAGAAATTCCTGAAGAAGGCACATATGAGTTGAAAGTATTTTCTATGGGTTCAGTACGGAGATTGTCTATTAAAGTCAATCAGTATGAGAAGACTATTATTACGACAAAAAATTCTCCCAATTGGGATAATGCACCGGCATCTGAAATTTCTACATTGATTTATATGGATAAAGGAAAGAACCGTATAACATTGGGAACTAATAATGACAATGGGCCAAATCTGGATAAACTTGAAATACATAAAACGGGTGAATCAATATCGAAACCTAAAATCATTAATCTTGCCTATGATGTAGATATAACTGATGAAGCTATAATAACAGCACAGCACAACAATGAAACATTTCCATATATAAACGACAATAACGAACGTAGCATATATAGAATATCAAGTCAGACTTCTACACAAATTACAGCAGAATGTCCATATCCGGTGGTGTTGACAAGCTATTTGCTGTCTGCTGGTTTAGAAAGTAATGAAGATTTAAGCCGTTGGGTACTCGAATCATCGACAGACGGAACCATATGGAAAATATTAACTCCTGATCAATCGACTGATTTAGCAGGTGCTATTCTGTTTGCAATAAACAGGAACTATAGCTCGGCAGCGTCAAATGCAGCCAGATATTACAGATTGACAGCCAAAGGAAACAACGATGTGGAGATTGCTGAATGGCAGTTGTTCGGAGTACCGTATCTGGCAAATACCGATGGTAAAAGTTTTCCCGTAGATATAACCGAAGGATTGAATGTTCGAGAGAATGTAAAAGCATTTCCTAAAGGATCATCTGGTGATGGATGGTCGGAAGAATTTTACAACTTGTTCGATCGTACATTGAACAGCAAGTATTTTATGAACGGTACTAAACAATACTATGTGGAAATAGAATTGAACAAAAAATATACACTTGATTACTATACGCTTACAAGCGTAGATAATTTTCCCGACCGTGACCCGAGAAAATGGACTTTTAACGGATACAATTCAGAAATAGGGTGGGTAGAATTGGATAGACATACAGAATTTACTTTTCCAAGCCGTTATGCAACCATGCGTTTCAATATTAATAGTGATATAGGCTTTACAAGATTTCTCCTTGATGTGGAAGATAATAACGGAAGTGCCGATAGTCAATTACTAAAATGGCAATTATTTGGAAACGAATATACGGAAACATCTGTTGAAACGGTCAGTAATAAGGATTATGCCGTTTGGGGAAGCGCCGGAAAAATACACATATTGCCAACGCAAAATGCACCTATCAACTTCCGTATCTATAATTTGTCAGGAATTGTATTAAAAAACAGCACCTTATCTACATCACAAGAAATTTCTTTACCCCAAGGAATCTACATTGTAGCATTAAATAATGGAACAACTAATTATAACATCAAAGTTATTGTAAAATAAAATCGATTATGAAATCTATAAAAATAATATTCGCATTAGCATTTCTCTTTTGTTCAATATCCGTTTTTTCACAATCTTGGTTGACGCCGGAAGTGGAAGAAAGAGCCGATGATTTATTAAAGAATATGACCGTAAGGGAAAAACTCATTTATATTGGTGGTGAGAATTGGATGTTTACCAAATCTTTCCCTCGTATAGGTATTCCTTCGGTAAAAATGTCAGATGCCACGCAGGGTTTAACTACATGGGGAGCTTCTACCGCTTATCCTTGTGCTCTGATGCTGGCTTCTACATGGAACAAAGAACTTGCTCATGAATATGGTGCAGCTATAGCATCTGATTGTAAAGCAAGAGGTGTACAGATATTGCTTGGTCCTGGTGTGAATATACATCGTGCACCCATGTGTGGGCGTAACTTCGAATATATGGGTGAAGATCCCTATCTCACCGCACAGACGTCAACGAATTATATCAAAGGGTTGCAGGGTAACGGCGTAATGGCTGTTATCAAACATTTTACCGCCAACTATCAGGAATACGACCGTAATTTTATAAGTTCGGATATTGATGAACGTACGTTAAACGAAATATATTTTCCGGCTTTTAAGTCTGCCGTTCAAAAAGCTGAAACGGGTGCTATTATGACGAGTTATAATTTACTCAATGGCGTCTGGACTACAGAAGACCCTTGGTTGTTAAAAGGAACACTACGAAACCGATGGGGATTTAAGGGACTTGTAATGTCTGACTGGGGTTCAACCCACAATTGCGTTCCGGCTGTTAAGGGTGGAATGGATTTGGAAATGGCAGGTAATGAAATTCAAAATGAAGATGCTTTGCGTAAATACCTTGCTACCGGAGAAATTTCAATGGAAGACATTGATTTAAAAGTAAAACATATCTTGCGAACGTTGATTGCTTTTGGATTTTTTGATAGAGAGCAATTAGATACGAACATTCCGTTAAACAATCCGGCTACGGTGCAAACTTCATTAGATGTATCGAGAGATGGAATTGTTTTGCTGAAAAATAGCGATAATATTCTTCCGTTAAAGAAATCGGAAAGCATGAAGAATATAGCTGTCATTGGTAACAATGCCCTCATATTTGCTGCGGGTGGCGGTAGCGGATTAGTAACGCCTTTCAGCTATGTATCTTATTTTGACGGACTGAAAGCACTTGGTGAACAAAAAGGCTTTAATGTGAAATTTGTTGATAAATACGACCACATGCAGGATGTATTGTTTACTTCCTCTTCCTCCAATGAAAACGGTTTAAAAGGCGAATATTTCAACAATAAAAATCTTTCAGGTACTCCTGTTGCCACGCGTACTGACAAGCGGATAGGTTTTGAGTGGACGATGGGAAGCGGAGTTCCGGGAGTGAATAAAAATGATTTTTCAGTACGGTGGACAGGTGAACTTCGTCCTGTCCAGTCAGGTACGTACGAATTTATAGTAAGCGGTGATGATGGATATCGCTTGTTCATCGACAATATTGAAGTTATAAGTGAATTTTTCGATGGAGGATTAAGGGAACGCAAATATTCCAAAGCGTTGACAGTCGGTCAGAAATATGCGATACGCCTTGAGTATTTTCAGGCGGGTGGCGGTGCGTCTGTTGATTTTGCTTGGGCTAAACCGGGTGATGAAAACCGTTTTAAAACTGAGTTAGACAACGCAGATATTATTGTTGCATTTATAGGGCACAGTTCGGCAAGTGAAGGTGAAGCAAGCGACCGCTCTTTCAAGCTTCCTTCTCATTCCGAGAATTTGATTAAAGAAGCGCAACAATCCGCAACACCGATGGTAGCGGTTGTAAATGGTGGTGGTAATATTTATATGCAGGATTGGGAACCAAAACTGAAAGGTCTTCTCTGGGGTTGGTACGGCGGACAAGAAGCCGGAACAGCTATGGCGGAAGTGTTGCTCGGCAATTTAAGTCCTTCGGGAAAATTGCCCGTTACTTTTGAAAAGAGGTGGGAAGACAATCCTGTTTATAACAGCTATTATGATACCGACGGCGACAAACATGTGAAGTTTACAGAAGGCGTTTTTGTAGGATATAGAGGATATGATAAACTGAATAGGGAAGTCCAATATCCTTTCGGATTCGGGTTATCTTATACGATATTCCAACTGTCGGACATGCAGCTAACGCAACTGAATGACAATGATAATTTACTGGAAGTAAGTTTTAAAATTAAGAACACCGGCAATATAAAAGGTGCGGAAGTAGTTCAATTGTATGTGAACAAACAAGAAAGTTCTCCTGTGCCCCGTCCTTTGCGCGAACTGAAGAATTATGAGAAAATATATCTTGAGCCAAACGAAGAAAAAATAGTTACGATGACACTTTCAAAAGATGCTTTTTCTTACTATTCAGTGGAAAAGAAAGATTTCACAATAGATAACGGAACCTATAAAATAGAATTGGGTACTTCATCACGAGATATAAAACTTAGTGCTGTTACTACAATTGATAATGTTTCTTCCGTACCACAAATTGCCATCGAAAAAAAAAACAGCACTATAATTCCTACAATAGTCAAAGCAGGAGAAGAAATTAAGATAAAAAATGGTATTGCTGAAAGACTCGTGATTTACAACTTGAATGGGCAGGTTGTAAAAGATAATTCAAATAAAGATACGATTGAAACTGATAATTTTCAATCAGGGGTTTATTTACTCCATTATGCTATTGGGGATATTTTTTATAACGAAAGATTTATAGTAAAATGAGATCGTTTTTATTCCTTATCTTTTTCTCTTTATGTTGTGTGCATTCTTTCTCGCAAGAAATATTATATACACTGGAAGCTGAGAATGCTGATCTTACACCTCCCGTAAAAAAGAAGTATGTTAACGGTTATTCCGGTAACGCTTATGTGGGTGATAATGATCCGGGAAGCAAGTTGGTATTTCGGAATATAGATATTACTGAGGAAGGTACTTACGAGTTTAAAACATATTATACAAGTATGCATATACGATCTATAGCGATACAATCAGGTAACTACCCGAAAGTGGCTGTTACTATGCCTACAGCTACGGAAGATTGGAACAGACCACCTGTTGCCGTGATGGTTACTTATATTTATTTAGATAAAGGTAGTAATACTATTGTAATAACTCCGCATAATGGAGGAGGACCGAACATTGATAAATTTGAAATAGTAAAAACTTCCGTTACAATACCCCGTCCTGAACCGCTAAATGTAGCTTTTTCTTATGATTTGACTGATGATGCACTTGTTACATCCAACAGAACAATTGTCGGAATAAACAATGTGACTGATAATAACACATCAACAGTTTACACTTTCAGCGAAAGTTCGGCAGAAATAAAAATTGAATGTGATATGCCTTACCTTTTGACAAGTTATTTGTTTTCAGCAGGCAACGGCAGCACCTCTGATGTGAAAAATTGGAAGATAGAATATTCCGTTGATGGCAATTCATATTTATTGGTTAGTCCTACCAATACCGATGATTTACCGGATGCTATTATATTTCACATAGGCAGAACTCCACATTCCGATAAATCAAAAGCGGCTAAATATTATCGGATTACTGCTTATGATGGAAAAATAGGAGAAATACAATTGTTTGGAATCCCTTATTTGCCGAATACAAATAATAAGAATTTCCCTGTGGATATGACAGAAGGGATGAACATCAGTCAGAAAACATTAGGAGATCCATTGGGAGTTTCAGGTTCTTTTGATGAAAGGTATTATAATCTTTTCGATCGGGATATGTCACGTAAATACTATTGGCATAGTGCAACTTCGTTTTGGGTGGATGTAGAATTGGAAAATCTCTCTAAACTAAATTATTATACGTTGACGTCATGTCAGGATTATCCTGAAAGAGATCCCAAATCGTGGGTTTTAGAAGGTTTTGACAGAGATTGGGTAATTTTAGATGAGGTATCAGACTTCATATTTCCATCCCGCTATGCTACTATGAAGTTTTTTATAGAAGATGAAAAGCTGTACAAAGGTTATCGTTTACGAGTTACTCAAAACAATGGAGCAGATGCATTTCAGTTACTTAAATGGCAATTGTTCGGAAGTACAAACACATCGTCTTTATCATCGTTGGACACAGACAATAAAAGCATCATGGTATATTCCTTACAAAAAAAGATAGTGATTGACTCAGAAGACAAAGCTAAATGCTACATATTCAATTTATCAGGACATCTTATAGCTACGTATAATATTCATATGGGGATATACGAGTTTCCTGTAGAAAGTGGTATTTACATTGTGAAATTTATTGCTTCAGGAAAGAGTTATGCAGAAAAAGTAATAGTAAGGTGAGTTAAATAATCGTTGTTCATGAACAGTAGAATCAGAATACATATAATAAAAATAACCCGTGTAAAGATGGTATTATTCTTTATACTTTTTGGCTGTACTAAAGGCATTTCTCAAGGAAATATTGTGTCGACTGTAAAGTCACCTGATAACAATATAGAAGTAAATCTTTTCCTTTATGACGGCATTCCGTTTTATCAGGTAAAAAAGACTTCTAAGATATTAATTTCCAAATCAAGAATGGGAATAAATACATCTCTTGCAGATTTCTCTTTTGGACTATCTTTCAAAAGCACTCAATCTGAAGCAGTTGATGAAACATATACATTGCCTTCCGGTAAAAAGAGTTATTATACGAATAAATACAATGAGTTAAGAACGGTATTTAATAAATCAGACGAAGAAATACAATTCGTTTTTCGGGTTTACGATGACGGTATCGCCTATAGATATGTGGTTGCAGGTTCCGGTGATATAGCGGTTTATTCTGAAACAAGCGAATGCGCACCCTCTGAAAAGGAAGAAATATATGTACAACGATATTCTAAAGATTATAAAAATACAATTGAAGCATCGGACTGGGCACAGGAAAGTTGTTTGAAGCGAGCCTCACTGCCCCTGCTACTCAAATCAAACGGTAATTACATACTGCTATCAGAAGCTTCCGTAAATGGAGAATATGCAGGTTCAACGCTAACGACAGATGAGAGTGCTGGAGCTTTTGTTTATAGTATTTCTGGGAATATTACTACAAATCTGCCTATGCAAACTCCTTGGCGCACACTAATGATAGGCAGTTTGCCTGTGCTTGTCGAATCGATTATGATGGAAAACTTGAACACTGAGACTGAAATCATAGATAAATCATGGATAAAACCCGGACGTGCTGCATGGAATTACGGAGGAGAAGATACTTCCGGTTATCTATCTATGACTAATATTCGTACATATATTGATTGGGCACAAGAAATGGGATGGGAGTATTTTACACTCGATCGTGGTTGGCAAAACAGTGTACAAATTAATTTAAACAATGTAGTGAGCTATGCCGGCTCAAAAAATGTCGGTGTATTTATTTGGGTAAACCAAAATAAGCTGCCGGAGGATAAAGAACAACTTCGTTCCGTTTTAAGAAATTGGAGAAATATGGGTGTAAAAGGACTGAAGGTTGATTTTTGGGAAGATGATACACAATCCATGTTGAAAAAATACGACTTGCTATTTAGCCTCTGTGCAGAACAGAAATTACTGTTAAACCTCCAATCTTGCACAAAACCAAGTGGGTTAAGAAGAACTTTTCCCCATATACTTACAAGCGAAGCAGTACTAAGTAACGTTTATTATACTCAAAATCCGAATGTGGTTACAGCAAGTCATAATATCAATTCAGCTATCATACGTAGTGCTCTGGGAGCTACAGATTACAATCCTGTGGATTTTGCAGATAAAAATGGTAAAATTCATTATGCTACTACTTGGGCACATCAATTGGCTTTGGCTCTTGTGTTCGAATCAGGTATACAGCATATAGCAGATGCTCCGGACAATATTCGCTATAATATCTCAAAAGATTTTCTCAGTTCTTTACCTGCCAACTGGGACGATACTAAATGTCTGGAGGCTGACTTGGAAAATTATATTACGATATCACGTCAGAAGGGTGAGGAATGGTATGTTGCTTCGTTAAGCAATGAAGTCCGAACGGTAGAAATAGAACTTTCTTTTTTGTCCGTAGGAAAAACTTATAATGCGTATATTTACAAAGATGGCAACTGCCCGTCCGAAATATTATTCGAGTACAAGGAAAACTTGAAATCCACCGATATACTTACTTTATCCATCGCCGAAAAAGGTGGATTTGCCTTGTTATTGTCACCATCAAATAGTTATGCCACGCCTAATCATCTGAAATACGAAGCTGAATCGGATAAAAATATAATTCCTTTTGGTGTCGCCGTAAAGACCGATGCCGATAGTTTGTGTTCTGATAATAAATATGTTGCTTTCATTGGAAAAGGGCGACCACTCAAGTTTCAGAAAATTGAAGTTGTGCGAGGAGGCACTTATGCCCTCACATTCTACTACACAGCAGAGATTAATCGCTATGCCTATGTGAAAGTAAACGATATATTGATAGGTGAGTACACGTTTCCCGGTACTGGAAAAGAATCTGGCTCCGGTCTTGGACATAAAACAATTTTAGTAGAATTGAATGCAGGAAGTAACAACACGATAGAGTTTGGTAACTATAATGAATTAGCTCCAAATTTGGATAGAATTGTAATCTCTAAAATTGGTAACACAGAGACCGGTATTGAGTCTACTTATAAAGAAGTATTCCTCGGACGGGTATATGCAGATAGACGAAATATCATCATCGAACAAAACGAGTCGACTGAATTCGAGATATATAACATCATGGGGCAAAAAATTACTGATGGGAAATTTGATGGAGGCATAATATCAATCTCTATTGGAAACACTGGAGTCTATCTGGTTAAAATAAAAATAAATAAGTTGGAATTTTCAAGAAAAATAATTCTGAGATAACAAATGAAAAAAATAATACTTTTACTTTTTAGTATCTTTTTTTGGGGAAATGTAGCTATCGCTACAGATTATCAAAATCTGTATCTTGTAGGAAGTGCTACCCAAGCAGGTTGGGATACAAACAAAGCAATCGAAATGATCATGAGCGAAACAGGCGTTTTCTCGTGGGAAGGATATCTTTCTACAGGCACTAATAATAATGAACTGAAATTTATCAAAGCTCGCAGTTGGGCTGAATCAATCAATGCAGTGGATGGACATAAGCATTTTGAAAGTGAAACGGAATATAACCTCGCCTACAAAAACACCGATTATAAATTTTTTGTAGATGATGCAGGCTGTTACCGCATTAGCGTCAATCTAAACACGATGAAAGTGGTTTTTACACGCTTGCCTGATGTTTGCGATATACCTGCGAAAGAGGCATATACACGCGAAATTTTCACAAGTTCTAACGGCGAAATATTAAATTACAGAAAGTTATCTCCTATTCAACCCGAAGTGGGTAAGAAATATCCATTAGTGATTTTTATGCACGGTGCCGGCGAACGAGGTTTGGATAATAATGCACAACTAACACATGGAGGAGAACTTTTTGCAAAGAAATTTAATCGCGAAACTTATCCGGCTTATGTACTTTTTCCACAGTGTCCAGCACAATATTTTTGGGCTTATGAACCTGCACCGACATCATACAATGCAACCACTTTTCCTGTTAATTCTGTTCTTGCCCCAGCCCAACGGCAGGTGAAAGAGTTAATCGATATCTATTTGGCGCAGGAGGATATTGACGTGAAGCGCGTCTATATAACAGGTGTTTCAATGGGAGGAATGGCAACTTTTGATATGGTATGCCGTTTCCCTGAAATCTTTGCGGCTGCGGTTCCCATTTGTGGTGGAGTCAATACAGAAAGAATCAATCCGTCTGTAAAAGATGTGTATTGGCGCATTTTCCATGGTGATGCAGATGGTGTTGTTCCGCTAAGTAATTCACGAACTGCGCATTCCAAATTGATGGTATCTGGTGCGGAAGTGGAATATATAGAATATCCCGGTGTAAATCATGATGTTTGGAATAATGTGTTTGAACGTGAGGACTTCTTGCCTTGGCTCTTTGAAAAAATAAAGACAACTACAAGTAGTTCAACTCCTTTATCAGCTCAACAAGATGCACCAAAAGCATATTACAAGGACAATACTCTTTACGTTAATACACAGGGAAATGGAATATTAGAAATCAGTCTATATTCGATAACAGGACAATTATTGCATAATGTCATAGATAAAAATATTGGGGATAAGTCTGTTCCAAAGCAGTACTCCTTACCTTTATTACATAATGGAATTTATTTGATAAAAATTCAGGATGGGTTTCATCAGTCCTCATTAAAAATATTTCTATATTAATTAAATAACAATCATTATTAATTTAAAAATTTACAAAATCATGAGAAAAATTACTTTTTTATTGCTTGGTATAATTTTTACAACAAGCATGGCTTCTGCGGAAGTTTTTGAAAATTTGTATGTAGTAGGCAATGCCTGTGATGCAGGTTGGAGCCCGGAAAAATCACTTCAAATGACAAAAGAAGCTGACGGTGTTTTTATCTGGATGGGGACATTACAAGATAATACCGGTGATGGCGGACAAAGACGTTTCAAATTTCTCACGGACAATACGAAATGGGAACCTTCTGTGACTTGTCGTATCAATGTGCCGGGACACTTGATGGTAGATATGGATGAAGAGTATGACTTATTTGTCCGATATAGCGATGGCGAAGATAACGCATTTCAGGTTGCAGAAACAGCAGAGTACACTATCTACGTTAATTTGAATACAATGAAAATGATAGTTGCTAAAACCGGAGATGTTGAACCTCCTACAGTAGATATGAATGAGCTATACCTTATCGGAAGTGCTACAACGGCAGGATGGGACAATCAGAACCCAATAGAGATGACCAAATTGGAAGAAGGTGTTTTTACTTGGACAGGAGAATTGTCTATGGAACAAGGTGATGAATTTAAGTTTCTTAATGAAAAAGATACTTGGGATAAAACTATCAATGCGGTGGAAGAAAATACTGCTTTTGTTGTAGGTCAGCAATACGATTTACATTTCCGCCCGTTTGAAAGCAGTCCTAATGATTTTAAGTTCAAACTAACTACCGTAGGGAGTTATACAATTACTGTTGATTTAAATAGTATGAAAATGACGGTCACAGAAGGTGAAAATTCCGGTATTGATAATGTAAATGTTAGCCTGTCAGATAATATCCTGTTTGATGGTAATTCTATTATAGTTCAGCCAAATGGAGAATCTATTTTAAATGTGGGACTGTATGATACTGTGGGCAGATGTTTACATTTGATTACTAATGTAAATCATTCTGTCGTATTAGGAGAAAATCTTATTGGAGGAGTATATATTGTAAAAGTAAAATATGACAAGCAAGAACTGACACAAAAAATAATGATTATAAATAAATAATCCAATTCACTATTATGTTATACAATTAAAATTATTTACGTATGAAAAAGCTAACTTTTTTAATTATTTTTACCGCTATGGCGCTATGTAGCACATTTTCTCAGAATTTGGGACAATGTTATGTTGTGGGAGGTGCAACTAATCGTGCCGGCGATTGGGACACTAATAAAGCTGTAAAAATGCACAAGGTATCAGATGGCGTATTTTCTTGTATACTACCATTATTTACTACTAATACGTTGGAACGAGGTGATGGTACTTGGTTCAAATTTATTAATTACGCTAATTGGGGTGATGGCTTCAATCCGAATGAAAATATCACTTTTGCTAATGGAACAGAGTATGATATTGCTTTCAACGGAGCAGGTGACAGTAAATTTATTGTCGAAACGCAGGGTTGGTATCGTATTGATTTGAATATGAACACACTGAAATGTACAATTACCGCACTCGAAAATACTCCGACTATTGTAGCTGTTGGCAACGCCCTTTATGGTTTTGATCTTGGCAGAACGCCTTCTCTTTCTAAAGGACCCGATGCTGACGGATTTATTTATACTTATACTTATTTGAAAGCCAATGAGGAGCTTAAATTTAGCAATGGAACTGAATTTTGGGAGAATCGTATCTGTCCGATGGAAGACATAAATCCTACTGCTACTGATGGCACTTTATACAATTTGAATCATGTGTCAGATGATAAAAAGTTTAAAGTATCTACTGATGGCTGGTACAAAATTTCGATTAACCCTACCACAATGCAAGGAAAATTTGAAACGATAACGGAATTGCCAATAGAAAATCTGTATATCGTAGGCGATGCAACAGAAACAGGCTGGACAGAAAGTGATGCACTTGCATTCAAACAACCGGATGAAAACACTTTCGAGTGGAGAGGCTATTTGACAGCCGGACAATTTAAATTTATTGATGAGAAAACTTTTAACCATTCTATTTGTCCGGAAGACGGTGATGTAACATTTACTAATGGGCAGGAATACAATCTGAAATATGACGGACAATGGAAAAATACAGGTGGATGGGATAAAAAATTTATCGTATCAACAGCCGGGTATTATTCAGCAACTGTTGTTGTAGACGGTTTATCGCTGAAGGCAACAATAAATTCTATTATACCTGATTATAATTCTATGCATTTGGTTGGAAGTGCTACACCTGCTGATTACGAATTCGATACAGAATGTCCGATGACACTTGTAGAGGACGGTGTTTTTACTTGGACAGGAAGTCTGAATAGTGGTGAAGTGAAATTTCGTGCGGCAGTAGGTAGTTGGGATGATGCATTCGGTGCTGTTGATGCAAATATAAATATTGAATCCGAAACAACATACGATTTGTATTGGCGTCCACTTAATAGTGCAGCAAAAGATTTTAAATTTATTGTTAGTGAGTCAGGAAAGTATATAATTGATCTTAATCTGAACACAAAACAAGTTGTCTTTACTAAAGATACAGAAACCGGAGCAATTCTAATTACAGATACAAAAACAGTTATAAACCGTACTTATTATAATGTCGGAGGTCAGGAAGTTAGTTCTGACAGCAAAGGTTTGGTAATTGTTAAAACTGCTTTTAGCGATGGAAGTCTTGAAGTAAGCAAATACATTGTAAACGGTTACAATAAATAAATCGCTTTTACGATAGATTATGAATGACGGTATTGTTATAATATGATGCCGTCATTTGTTATTCTTGTAGATAATGAAGTCGTCTTGACTTTTAAGAATAAGACTCGTACTTGTTGTCAAGATAGATAATGCTGTTGAGATATTATTGCACAGTACGCTATGTGGTGGGTTACCTCTATGTTGTGAGCAGAGTTACCGGTATGTGATGTGAAGGGTTACCTCTATGTTGTGAGCAGAGTTACCGGTATGTGATGTGAAGGGTTACCGGCACGTCACCATTGCGAAAATGGGAAATGACAATATTATCGGGAGATCCCTCACTTCGCTGTGCTTGTTTCGGGAGGACACGCTCGTTTGCGGGCGTGGATAACCGGTCGTTCTGCATCGTAAAACGCAACAGTTTAAACGCACGACCGGTGCAAGACTTCCTGCGCCGCCACTGCAAAAATGATGATGTTACAGGGACACTTCGAGTGGCGGTATACCCCGCCCGCTAACGAGCGTGTCCTCCCGAAGAGCGACTTGGCGAAGCCGAAGGAGCGAATGAGGGAACTCCTCTACAGTTGCAGTCGGCATGTTATCGAACTGCGAAGTAACTACTGATACATTGCAGTCAGTTGACATGAAAAGTCAAGATGACTTTAATTATTTTATAAATTGTATTATTCCGTATAGGGCAGTAGGTACTGTTGTGTAAACGGAGCAAAACTTTCTTGACAATAAGTCTGAGATTTTATGGTACAAATACAAGATGATTAATATTTTATTACCTTTGCACATTAACACATTAGATTTACTACATATGAAAAAAAATTACTACTTAATGCTATTTATTCTGATAAACCTTAGCATCTATTCTCAAAAAACAATTGAAAACCCAAAGTTTACTGCTGCAACATCCAGTTTTATTAAGATCACTCAAATTGAATTACAAGATTCGGTGACTAAAATTAGTCTTGAAGTGAAACTCTTTCCTCAATGGTGGATTGGAGTTTCGACTGATAAAACATTTATTCAATACAGCAGTGGAGGTGAAAAAATATATGTAAAAAGAGCTGAGGGTTTGATTTTAAATGAAAAGAATTGGCTTTATGAAAATGGAATGATAAGTTATTCCCTATACTTTCCACCTATAAATAAGGATATTAAGAAAATTGATTTTATTCAAAGTGATTGGCAGATATATGAGTTAAATTTATCAGGAGATAAAGATTATTCTTTAGTGCCGGAACAAATTATTGGAAATTGGTTAAAAACTGATGGTAGTAATGAGTGGGTTTATGGTTTCTTTAAAGATAAAATCATTTATAAGAGTAAAGTTTGGACGAATGTTTCAATCAATAATAAAGGTAAAAACTATGTGATTATTTTAACTGATGGGTTGCATAAAGAGACTATTTTTTTAAAACTTAGAAAAAAAGATCTTTTAATTGGTAGTGAATCAAATAATTTGGAACTTTATAGTAGAAGCAGAACCAATAAAGATGATTTTATCATAAAAAATGATCAGGAATATAGTATGCCGATTTTTAAGCCGGATACTGCTATACTTAAAGGAGTCTTAAGCGAATATCATCCAAAAATGGGAACAACAGGGATGATATATGTTAAGGATGTTTTTACACAAGAGCAACATTCTCATTTGGTTGAGATTAATAAGGATGGAAGTTTTGAACTCAAAGTATATCTCATTCACCCTCAGATGGTCTATATGAGTATTTTTAATATAAAAGATTTTGTTTTGTTAGAACCCGGAGAAACTACTTTTCAATATATAAACATGCAGGAATTTTCTTCTGTATATGAGGATACGGATAGCTTTATAAATAGAGAAAAGAAATCTTTGTTTATGGGCAATCTTGCACAGGTTCATAGCGATTTGTTAATACTGGATACCATCAATTATTTTAGTTACGATAAAGCTGAAAAAGAAATGGCGAAAATGGATGGAGAGCAATATAAAGCTTATTGCCTTAGTATTATGAATAAAGAGCAAGCAGCTTTATCTCATGTTGCTGAAAAAAATACAATATCCAAAAAAGCTCTTCAGTTAAAACAAATGCAAATCAAATTTAAAACACAATATAATATCTTAGATTTTAATCGTATAAAAGAATATACAAATAAAGACGTAAACAATTCATTAGGAACTCTAAACAAAAATAAATTGGAGTATGTAGAGTTTGGACCTGAATATTATGACTTTCTTGACATAGATGAAATAAATAATCCTCTATCTGTTGTGTCTCCAGAATACTCTCGTTTGATTAATAAAATGAAGTTTTCAGAGCGTGTGCGACCTAATTTAAACATAGTTAGTTATAGGCTTCAAATGAAAGAGTTCAATCCGATAACACAGAAAGATACCACTTATGTAATTGATTCTACATATTTTGTTCATCCGAAAACTAAAGAGAAAATTCTTGTTGATGAATCATTTGATATTGAAAAATACAGTCAGGATAATATGAGGACTTATTTCGGTTTGGATAAGGGATTTGCTACTGATATTATGTATAGTCAGTCAGTGTTTGAAAAAATGATTGAGGCAAATAAACCTCTGACTAAAGACGAAAAGGACAATCTTAGAAACTTGCTGTCTGATAGTCTTGTTGTAGATTATTTAATACAACAAAGTGATATTTTAGAGAGAAAAATCACAGAAATATCTGAAGCTAATAAACATAAAACTGGTTATGTAGTCAACGATACTCCTGAAACATCAGGAGATAAATTGTTTGACGCTATTATTGGTAGATATAAGGGTAAACTTATTTTTGTTGATTTTTGGGCTACATGGTGTGGTCCATGTAGACATGGAATTGAAGCAATAAAACCTCTGAAGGAGGAGTTGAAAAATGCCAATATTGAGTTTGTGTATATAACCAATACTTCTTCTCCGGAGGATACATGGAATTTAATGATACCGACTATTAAAGGTCAACATTACAGATTAAAATCTGATGAATGGAATTATTTGGCAGCTAAATTTAACATTATTGGAATCCCGCATTATGTTTTAGTAGATGAAAATGGAGTTGTCGTAAATGATAATGTGAGAGTGGCTTCTTCAAATGATATGTTGAGAAATTTGTTTCAACAATATTTAAATAAATGACAAGCTATTAATGTTGATGTAGAATGTAAAAAGACATCAGTCAGAAGCATTATCTCAAAACAAAAAATCACCGGAAATATTTTACATTTCCGGTGATTTTATTATAAATTGAAAAGAAAATTATCCGTGCTTGATAGCTGCTTGTGCTGCTGCTACTCTTGCAATCGGAACGCGGAATGGTGAACAGCTAACATAGTTTAATCCTACCATATGACAGAACTCAACTGATGATGGTTCGCCGCCATGCTCACCGCAAATACCTAATTTCAAATCAGGATTTACTGAGCGTCCTTTGTCTGCTGCCATTTGAACTAATTGTCCAACACCATTTCTATCTAATACTTGGAATGGGTCAACTTTAAGTATCTTCATATCAAGATAGATAGGAAGGAAAGTAGCAATATCATCGCGTGAATATCCGAATGTCATCTGAGTGAGGTCATTTGTACCGAATGAGAAGAATTCTGCTTTATTAGCAATTTTCTCTGCTGTCAAACAAGCACGTGGTATTTCAATCATAGTACCAACTTTAAAGTCAACACTATCACCTTTTTCTGCAAATAATTTAGCTGCTGTTTCGCGGATTACTTTTTCCTGTACATTAAATTCGTAAACTATACCAACTAATGGAATCATGATTTCAGGAATAGCTGTAATACCTTTAGCTTTCAAATTGAGAGCTGCACCAAGAATTGCCTTAGTTTGCATTTCAGTTATTTCAGGGAAAGTATTACCTAAACGGCAACCACGGTGACCAAGCATTGGGTTCATTTCGTGTAATGAGTCTACACGTTCTTTGATTGCTTTTGCTGAAACTCCCATAGCAACAGCCATTTCTTGCTGACCTTTTTCATCATGTGGAACGAACTCATGTAATGGTGGGTCGAGTAAGCGCACTGTTACCGGACATCCATCCATAGCTGCGAAAATTCCTTCGAAGTCTGCTTGTTGATAAGGTAGAATTTTTGCAAGAGCTTTACGTCTGCCTTCAGCATTTTCAGCTAAAATCATCTCACGCATAGCCTTAATCTTATCACCTTCGAAGAACATATGTTCTGTACGGCATAATCCTATACCAACTGCACCGAATTTACGAGCTGTTGAAGCATCATGTGGTGTATCAGCATTGGTACGAACCGACATTTTTGTGTATTTTTCAGATAACTCCATTAATGTTGTGAAGTCTTCATCCAATTCAGCTTCCTGAGTTGCAACTTGTCCTAAATAAATATCACCTGTCGAGCCATTTAAAGAAATATAATCACCTTCTTTAAGTACAACATCGTCAGCCGACATTGTTTTAGCTGCATAGTCAATTTTTAATGTACCTGCTCCCGACACACAGCATTTTCCCATACCACGAGCTACTACTGCCGCATGTGATGTCATACCTCCACGTGCTGTTAAAATTCCTTCTGCGGCTGCCATACCTGCTAAGTCTTCAGGAGATGTTTCCACACGTACCATAATGACTTTTTCGCCTGCTGCTACCCATGCAGTTGCATCATCAGCATTAAATACGATTTTTCCTGTTGCTGCTCCCGGTGATGCTGCTAAACCTTTTGCAATGGCTCTTGCATTCTTTTCAGCTTTTTTATCGAAAATAGGATGTAATAATTCGTCTAATTTTAATGGGTCGATACGAAGTAAAGCAGCTTTTTCATCTATCATGCCTTGTTTCAACATGTCGATAGCGATTTTCACCATTGCTGCCCCTGTACGTTTACCATTACGAGTTTGCAAGAACCATAATTTACCTTCTTGAACGGTAAACTCCATATCTTGCATATCTTTATAGTGATTTTCTAATTTAGTTTGCAGCATATCAAGCTCTTCGTAAATTACAGGCATAGCTTCTTCAAGTGAAGGATATTTAGATGCTCTGTCTTCTTCAGAAACTCCGGCTAATACAGCCCATCTTTGCGAACCTATCTTTGTAATCTGATTTGGTGTGCGAATTCCTGCTACTACGTCTTCACCTTGTGCATTAATTAAATATTCACCTACAAACTGATCTTCACCTGTTGCAGCATCGCGACTGAAACATACTCCTGTTGCGGAAGTTTCGCCCATGTTGCCGAATACCATTGCTTGTACGTTTACCGCTGTTCCCCATTCTGCAGGTATACCTTCCATCTTACGATACAAGATTGCTCTGTCATTCATCCATGAGTCAAATACTGAACATACTGCTCCCCATAATTGCTCATATGCTGAATCAGGGAAATCTTTGCCGGTCTGACTTTTAACCGCTGCTTTAAATCTCTTAACTAATTCTTTTAAATCATCTACTGTTAAATCTGTATCAAGATGAACACCTTTTTCTTCTTTCATCTCATCTATAAGCAACTCGAATGGGTCGTGATCGTTTTTGTTTTCGGGTTTCATGCCTAAAACTACGTCTCCATACATCTGTACAAAACGACGATATGAATCCCATACAAATCGAGGGTTACCTGTCTTACGTGTCAAACCTTCTACAACAGCATCATTTAATCCAAGATTAAGAATGGTATCCATCATTCCCGGCATAGATGCACGTGCACCTGAACGTACAGAAACTAAAAGTGGGTTCTCAATATCTCCGAATTTTGAATTCATTAATACTTCAACGCCTGCAATTGCAGCTTCAACTTCCGGTTTTAAAAGTTCTACTACTTTGTCTTTTCCAAGTTTATAGTACTCTGTACAAACATCTGTCGTAATTGTGAACCCCGGAGGTACCGGAACACCTATTAGATTCATTTCAGCCAAATTGGCTCCTTTACCACCCAATAGGTTTTTCATGTCTGCTTTACCTTCAGCTTTACCATTACCAAAGGTGTACACTCTTTTTGTGTTACTCATAATTATTAATTGTTTATTGATTGTTTTAAATTTTAGTCCGCAAAAATACTAAATTTATTGCACATTTACAATATAGTTGTGTATATGTATTAACTTGTTAGTTATTAATGCTTCAAGATTATTTTACATGCTTATATAAATACTTTGCATGTTTTAAAATAGTGTTTCTCAAAGTCTGTAAATCGTCAAATCTTTTCTTTTTACTTTTTGCGAATATATAATAACGAATATCTTGCATAATTTCCTGTAATTTCCACTTCATATGCAGACTTAGCTTACCCAAAAAATAATGTGCAGGTAATGCTAAAAAGATGTACCATAACGGTATGCTGAAAACTGATAAAAGAACTAATGACTGTATTAAATAAAACAGAGGAAAAAGTACTATACCTGCAACATAATATACTGAACTGAAAAATCCTTCGAACTTAATCTTCATCAGTTTAGGTATTTGTGATGTTATAAAGTAAGGTATGATATTTAGCAGAATTCCCGGTAGTGCTAAAATCAACAAAGCAATGAATGTTAGATAATTAAAGATGTTTTTTGTGAATGTTGGAACTTTCTTGTTAAATGTTGCAAAGTCGAATTTTATCTTTTGCATACTTGATTTGTACTTTTTACATACCTTATCCAAGTCCTCAATTATATCAGTTTGTTCAGTTATCCCTATTCTTAAATTTTCAGCAGCTTTCTGTCGTGCAACGAAAAGATTGTATGTGTTGTTTTTCAACCCAAGCCATTCTAAATATTGCTCATTCGTAACTTCTATCATAGTTAGAAAACTATCGTAGTATTCTTCCGAATCTATATGCAATGCTAATTTTTCTAACTCTTCTTTTAATTTGTTTTTTATAGTATTGATGGTAATTGATGGTTTTTCTTCATAATCTTTATAGTAAGAAGCTACATTAATAGGCTTTCCTATATTGATTATTAAATGTTTACCTTGCTTTACGAAGTCGCCATAATTTAGACCAACAGGTATTATTTGTACGGATTTACCATCAGTCATTTTTTGTTGTGCACTGAAAGCTATCCTGAAAATCCCTTTTACTAAAGGTCGTATTTTGTGTTCTAAACCTTGATCTCCTTCGGGCATCATACACATACAGGCTCCGTTTAAAAGCACTTCATCTGCCATCGAGAATGACTCTTTGTTTTTCGAGAGGTTTTCAAAGCCGTCTCTCATGCGATATGCAGGCATTATCTTGGTGAAATGTATGAATTTGACAATTGGTTTGGGTAGTTTGAATATGTCGGCTCGACTTAAATATACTTTTACTTGTCGGAAGGGTGGGAGCGAGAGGATTGCAAGTGCATCCATCAATGCATTAAGATGATTGGGTGCAAAAATTACCGGCTTGTTGATAGGTATATTTTCTTTACCAATTACTATAACTTCTTTGTAGAATTTCTTGAATGACCAGTTAACATATTTCTTACTTATTAAATATGCTAAGCTGTTTTCGTAAATTTTCGACATGATAGATTAATATGAAATGATTATTGCTTTAAGGGTTTTCTACTCCAAAAAGCAGATATTCCCAATCCTGAAACTATATGCCATATGCCCCACCATGCTGTGATAAACAACATTCCTCCTAATTGTAATTCCGGAGGAAATATCTTAGGATTGAAAAGTAAAACTAATCCCAAACCTGAATTTTGAATGCCTGTCTCAATTGTTAATGTTCGCACATCAGCATCAGGTAATTTGAAAATCTTACCTATACTGAAACCGGTACTCAATGCTAATGCGTTATGTATTAGAACAATGAAAAATACAAATAAAATATATTGTAAGAATAAATTGAAATTATTTGAGAATGCTAATATCACCATTGCAAGAAAGAACACAATCGACAAGACTTGTATAGGTTTTTTTATCTTTTGCGTTGCTTTTGGTAAAAAATGTGCAAATAGAATCCCTAATACTAATGGAATACCTAAAAGTATAAACACAGTCTCAAACATCTGCCATTTGTCTATTTCAAGTGGCTGAAGTGCATGTATACCGTGCTTGTTGATATATCTCACATATAAACTTCCCCACAATGCAAAGTTACCGGGAGTTGTTATAACCGACAACACTGTATTCGAAGCTGTCAAGCCTACCGATAATTCAATATTTGCTTTTGAAAGCGAAGACATAAAGTTAGATATATTACCACCCGGACAAGAGGCTACTAATATCATTCCCATGGCAACTGTAGGAGTTATTATGTTACTGAACGTAATCACAAGTAAGAATGTTAATAACGGAAGTGCAATGATTTGAGAAATTACTCCGAGAATGTAAGATTTTGGCTTTTTAAACAATGTGATAAATTCACGTGGCTTGATTCCTAAAGCTACTCCGAACATTACAAAACTTAAAATGACGTTGATGACATGCATCCCTCCCGCATTGAAGTTTATCTTTACGGGATCTAATTCTAATAATGACTCATACATAATATTAAAACTTTACCTGTTTTTACTTACTCGAAATTTTTATAATTCGACAAAGATAAATTATTTCTTGTAAATTTGCATTTTTAAATAAAATTTTAAGTTTTTATGTCTCAATCATTCCTAACAATTCAAACTTCTTCATCAGGTATTTATAAAGAAAAAGGTAGTAAATTTTTATCTTTTGCCATGCCGGTGTCGGACATTGAGGAGATTAAGGAATATATTGCGGACTTCAAAAAGAAGTATTACGATGCTCGACATGTTTGTTATGCCTATATTCTTGGAAATGATGGTAGTGAGTATAGGGTTAATGATGATGGCGAACCATCAGGAACTGCCGGTCGACCGATATTTGGACAAATTCAGTCACGTAACCTGACTAATGTGCTGGTAGTTGTAGTTAGATATTTTGGTGGTGTGTTGTTAGGTACGGGAGGTTTGGTAACTGCTTACAAAGAAGCTGCTTCTGACGCTTTGTTACAGGCTACAATTATTCAGGTAGATATTAAATCCAAGATAAAAATCACATGTGATTATCAGTTTGTTGATATTGTTATGAGCACAATTAACAATGCTAATGCTGAAATTTCAAATAAGAATTTTACAGATATTTGTGAGCTTGAAATACTCGTACCACTTGCAAATAAAGATTACTTAGCAGGCAAATTAGAGAATATCGTAAAATTGAATATTATTTATTGAAAAAATTAATGATAAATTGCAAGTTTTTTAATACCTTTGCAACCGGACATGAAGGAAATATACTTAACATATTATCAGGTATTTGACTTTAGAAGTCAGCGCAATTTTTTACACTTTATTTTTTATGACCAACAAAAATCGAATATAGGTTTTGTTGGTTTTTTTATTGGTAGATTATTGACAATTGACAGTTGACAGTTGACAATTGACAATTAACATATTAACACATTGGCACATTGACACATTAGCACATTTATATATTAACACATTAATTTAAGTATGAACAAAAGTTTAGTTTCAATTATTGATTATAACAAAGATGAAATTCTAAGTATTCTTAATTCGGCTCAACAGTTTGAGGCTAATCCTAACAACGACTTATTAGCAGGAAAGGTTGTAGCTACCTTGTTTTTTGAGCCTTCCACGCGTACTCGTCTGAGTTTTGAAACTGCCGTAGTTCGTCTGGGCGGAAAGGTTATAGGCTTTTCAGATGCTGCTACTTCAAGTGCATCAAAAGGAGAGTCGCTAAACGATACTATTCATATGGTAAGCTGCTATGCTGATGCAATAGTAATGCGTCACCCACTTGAAGGCGCTGCTCGTTTTGCATCTGAAATTTCCCCTGTACCAATTATTAATGCAGGCGACGGTGCAAATCAACACCCTTCGCAGACTTTACTCGATTTGTATTCTATACTTAAAACACAGGGAACACTCGAAAATTTGAATATCTGTATGGTTGGAGATTTAAAATATGGCAGGACAGTGCATTCTTTGGTTCATGCGATGTCGCACTTCAATCCTACTTTTAAGTTTATTGCTCCTGAAGAACTAAAAATTCCTGAGGAATACAGAGTCTTTTGTAAAAAGAATAAAATTAATTTCAGTGAGTCAGTGGAACTTAACGATAACTTCAATGATGCTGATATCCTTTATATGACAAGGGTTCAAAAGGAAAGATTTCAAGATTTGATGGAATATGAACATGTGAAAAATGTTTATACATTGCATAATGATATGTTAGATAATACAAAATCAAATTTGAAAATTTTACATCCGCTACCTCGTGTCAATGAAATAAATATGGATGTAGATTCGAATGGGAAGGCATATTATTTCCAGCAAGCTCAGAATGGTTTATATGTTCGACAAGCTATATTATCAAAAGTACTAAACGTAATTGATTAACAGTAAATTACCACTACAAAATGGAAAAAGAACTTAAAGTCGCAGCTCTAAGAAACGGTACGGTTATAGATCATATACCTGCTGAAAAAGTGTTTCAGGTTGTGTCTATTCTTCGCTTAAAGTATTACAACCAGCCACTTACTATCGGAAATAATTATGATAGTAAAAGGATGACAGCTAAAGGTATCATTAAAATATCAGACAGATATCTTGCAAATGACGAAATAAGTAAAATTGCTCTTATAGCTCCTAATGCAAGTATTAATATTATCAAGGAATACCAAGTGGTTGAGAAGCGTGCGCTTGTTTTAGGTGATGAAATAAATGATGTAATGCACTGTGCCAATCCGGTTTGTATTACTAATCATCAGCAAATTCCTACTAAGTTTTTTGTTATCAAAGAAGATAATAAAGTTCGTTTGAAATGCAGATATTGCGAGCGAGAAGTTAGTCAAGAAGATATAAAATTAAAGAAAAAGTAATTGAGACCTGCATTTTTATTCAGCATATTGTTATCGCTACTGTTGTTTTCATGCGATATGGAATCTCTAAAACAGATGAAACTAAACTCTGTCGAAGGGTTTGCCGAAAAGGGTCCCTTTGTCTCCGGGAGTGATATTAGTTTTTTTGAATTAAAAAAGGATTTGAGTAAAACAGACCGTGTATTTGAAACTAAAACTGATAGTCGTGGTAAGTTTGTAATTGAGACTTCAACAAATTTTATTTCTAAATATGTAAAACTTTCAGTGAGCGGACTTTACTTTAATGAAGTTACGGGTGATATTTCTGATATGCCAATTACATTAGAAGCATTAGGCGATATTTCTAAAACTCATTATGCTAAACTGAATGTTAATATTCTAACACATCTTATTACACCAAGAATTGAAAAACTTATGTCTGAGGGGTTATTGTTTTATAATGCTCGCTTTCAGGCTGTTCAAGAGTTGTTGAATGCATTTAGGATTTATGATGTTTCACTTAAACCTGAGCAAGTTAGTATTACAGATAATAATGAGGCTGCAAACGTTTTAATTGCCATTAACTCTATCTTACTGAATGAGAGGGACAATTCTGAATTTGCACAGATAGTAAATGATATAAGAGAAGATCTTGTTGATGGTGTGATTTCAAATACAGTTAAACTGCAAATACAGGAATCAAATCATGATATAGATGCTGAAAAAATAAAAATTAATTTAATAAATTACTATCAACAGTTAGGTTATACTATAAAAGTAGGTAACTTTGAAGAATTTTTAAATAAAGATTGATAATTAATTAAACAGATACAATATATAATATAAAACAATGAAAAGAGACAGTGTAATTTTCGACATTATCGAACGCGAAAAAAAGCGTCAACTAAAGGGTATTGAATTAATAGCTTCTGAAAATTTTGTTAGTCAACAAGTTATGGAAGCAATGGGTTCTGTTCTAACCAATAAATATGCTGAAGGATATCCGGGAAAAAGATATTATGGGGGTTGCGAGGTGGTTGATGAGTCTGAGCAAATTGCAATCGACAGATTAAAAGAAATTTTTGAAGCTGAATGGGCTAATGTACAACCTCACTCCGGTGCGCAAGCCAATGCTGCTGTGTTTTTAGCATGTCTAAATCCTGGTGATAAGTTTTTGGGGTTAAATCTTGCTCATGGTGGACATTTATCGCATGGTTCTTTAGTTAACAGTTCCGGTATTCTTTATCGCCCGCTTGAATATAATGTGAAGCAAGATACGGGTCGTGTCGATTATGATCAAATGGAGGAAGTGGCTCTAAGTGAAAAACCTAAATTGATTATCGGAGGTGGGTCTGCATATTCACGCGAATGGGATTATAAGAGAATGCGCGAAATAGCTGATAAAGTTGGAGCAATTCTGATGATTGATATGGCGCATCCTGCAGGACTTATTGCTGCCGGATTGTTGGATAATCCTGTGAAATATGCTCATGTTGTAACTTCTACTACGCATAAAACTTTACGCGGACCACGTGGTGGTATCATACTTATGGGTAAAGATTTTCCTAATCCATGGGGCAAAACAACACCAAAAGGTGAAGTTAAAATGATGTCTACCTTGTTCGATTCTGCTGTTTTCCCTGGTATTCAAGGCGGACCTCTCGAACATGTTATAGCTGCTAAAGCTGTTTCTTTTGGTGAATGCCTACAACCTGAATACAAAGAATATCAAAAACAAGTACAAAAAAATGCTAAGGCTCTTGCTGAAGCTTTGGTTTCTAAAGGTTTTACTATTGTTTCGGGCGGTACTGATAATCACTCTATGCTTGTTGATTTACGTTCTAAATTTCCTGAACTGACAGGTAAAGTTGCTGAGAAGGTGCTTGTTGAAGCCGATATTACCTGTAATAAGAATATGGTACCTTTCGATTCTCGTTCTGCTTTTCAGACTTCGGGTATACGTCTTGGCACACCGGCTATTACAACTCGTGGTGTTAAAGAAGATTTGATGCCTATAATTGCAGATATGATTGAAACTGTACTTGCAAATGTGGATAATGAGGAGGTGATTGCTTCTGTACGTAAGCGTGTTAACGATTTAATGGCTGATTATCCTTTGTTTGCATATTAATAAGCTTTTATGAACGACCATATTTTCGAACTCTCGGAACATACTGATACTCTTGTTTTTTATGGGGTGAATAATTCTAATATTCACCTCATTAAAAATTTGTTTCCTAATGTGAGGATAACTGCAAGAGGACATACTATGAAAATTGAAGGCGAAGATAGTCGTGTTAACACTCTAATTCAACATCTGCAAAAGATAGAGAAATATTGTATTGAAAATAATGCTCTTAATGAAGATAATATCATACAGATAGTTAAGGGTGTAGAGCCTCAAGAACTAAAATATGATAATCTTATTTTGCATGGAGTAAATGGAAAGTCGGTTGTTGCCCGCACTCCCAATCAGCAGAAATTAGTCAGAGAATTTGACGATAATGATTTACTTTTTGCTATTGGTCCGGCAGGCTCCGGTAAGACTTACACAGCAATTGCTTTAGCTGTTAAATCGCTTAAAAACAAGTCAGTTAAGAAAATTATTCTAAGTCGTCCTGCTGTTGAAGCCGGTGAAAAACTTGGATTTCTTCCTGGTGATATGAAGGAGAAAATTGATCCGTATTTGCAGCCTTTATACGATGCACTGCAAGATATGATTACACCGGTCAAGCTGAAAGAGTATATGGAGAATGGCGTGATTCAAATAGCACCTTTGGCTTTTATGCGTGGCAGGACATTAAGTGATGCGGTGGTTATCTTGGATGAGGCTCAAAATACTACTACTCATCAGATTAAAATGTTTTTGACCCGGATGGGATTGAATACTAAGATGATTGTTACAGGCGATATTACTCAAATAGATTTGCCTCCTGCTCAGAAATCCGGACTTATAGATGCTTTATCTGTATTGAAAAATATTAAAGGAATTGCACGTGTGTATTTCGATAAAAATGATATTGTACGACATAAACTTGTACAGAAAATCGTTGAAGCATATGAGAAACAGGAGAAGTAATCACCAATAACTAAATATAATATGCGAATAATAATTATAGGTGCAGGTAACCTCGCTACTCGTCTCTCACAGGCTCTGCAAAAAGTCGGTCATGAGATTATGCAGTTATACAGCAGAACTCAAACTTCTGCTAAAGCTTTAGCTGACATATTGCATGTGCCTTATACAATTAATATTTCTGAAATCGGTCAAAATGCTGATATTTATATTTATGCAGTAAATGATGATGCTTTAGAATCTTTAATTGAATTGCCTTTATCTCCGAATGCTATACATGTGCATACTGCCGGCAGTGTTTCTATTGATATTTTTAAAGGGAAGAAGAAAAATTATGGTTCATTTTATCCTTTCCAAACTTTCTCAAAAGCTAAAGAGGTTGATTTTAATGATATACCAATTTGCATTGAAGCATCAAACAAGCAAGTATCTTTAAAACTCTTTGAATTAGCTAAATCCATTTGCAATAATGTTTATGAGATTAATTCAGAGCAAAGATTAAATCTTCATCTTGCCGGAGTTTTTGCTAATAATTTTGTAAATCATTTATATCAAATCTCCTCTGATATTGTGGAGTCGGCTAATCTGCCATTTGAAATAATCAAACCATTAATAATTGAAACGGCTGAAAAAATACAGCAACTAAGTCCGAACGAAGCACAAACCGGTCCGGCTAAAAGAAACAACCAGACTATTATTAACAAACATAGAGATGCTCTAAAACACAATAACGAACTTTTAGAGCTTTATAATCGGTTGTCAAATATGATTTTGAATGCTAATGTTAGCCAATGAGACAATGTGTTACATAAGTATCTGTCTATTATAATACTGATGCTGCTTTGCGAATGGATTTAATTAATTTTTGATTTACTTAAATTGATTTTCTAATTAAAATAAACTAAATTTGCAGAAATAAAATTTTTTATGGTACGCGAGGAAATTGAATCTTTAAGAGCAGAGTTGCATCAACATAATTACAATTATTATGTCCTGAATAATCCTACTGTTTCAGATGTGGATTTTGATATGAAAATGCAACATCTGTCTGATCTTGAGAAGCAATTTCCTGAATTTTTCGATCCGCTTTCTCCTACACAAAGGGTGGGTAGCGATATAAACACCTCTTTTACGCAAATAAAACATGAATATCCGATGCTATCTCTTGCGAATACATATTCGGAGGGTGAAGTACAGGAATTTTATCAGCGTGTAGCCAAATTGCTTAATGAGGATTTCGAACTTGTTTGTGAGTTGAAATATGACGGCACTTCTATTTCATTAATATATGAAAATGGTAAGCTTCAAAGAGCTGTAACACGCGGTGATGGAGAAAAAGGTGATGATGTTACGCAAAACGTAAAAACTATCAGAAGTATACCTCTTATGCTTCATGGTGAGTATTTGCAAAAATTTGAAATCAGAGGTGAAATTCTTATGCCATGGTCGGTTTTTGATGAAATCAACAAGGAGAGAGAGGAACAGGAAGAACCTTTATTTGCTAATCCGAGAAATGCAGGGTCGGGTACTTTAAAGTTACAAAACTCTTCTATTGTGGCTTCCAGAAAGTTAGATGCGTATTTTTACAGTTTACTTGGTGGTAATTTACCTTTTGCATCACATTTTGAGAGTTTACAGTCGGCAAAGCAAATGGGCTTCAAAGTGTCAGATGCTATAAAAGTATGTAAAACCATTGATGAGGTTTTTGAATTTATTAGATATTGGGATGTTGAAAGAAAAAACTTGCCGGTTGCAACTGATGGTATAGTAATTAAAGTAAATAATTTCGAACAACAAAGGGGTTTAGGATTTACAGCAAAATCACCTCGTTGGGCTATAGCATATAAATATCAGGCAGAAAAGGCTTTAACGCGGTTAAACTCTGTATCCTACCAAGTGGGACGTACAGGTGCCGTAACTCCGGTAGCCAATCTCGATCCTGTACAGCTTTCAGGAACTATTGTAAAAAGAGCATCACTTCATAATGCTGATATAATAGAGGCTCTCGACCTGCATATAGGCGATATGGTTTATGTTGAGAAAGGCGGAGAAATTATCCCTAAGATAACAGAAGTGGCATTTGACCAGCGTTTTATGATTGGTGAAAAAGTACAGTTTATTAAAAATTGTCCTGAATGTAATTCAGAACTAATTCGTTACGAAGGTGAAGCCGCTCATTATTGTCCGAATGAAAGTAATTGTCCACCTCAAATAAAAGGTAAAATAGAGCATTTTGTTAGTCGCAAAGCCATGAATATCGAAGGTTTGGGTACAGAAACAATAGCTCTTTTATATGATAATGGTATGCTACATAATGTGGCGGATATTTACACTTTACAGGTTTCGGATTTAGCAAAATTAGAAAGACTTGGCAATAAATCTGCACAAAATATAAAAACATCATGCGATAAATCTAAAGAAGTACCTTTTGAAAGGGTGGTATTTGCTTTAGGGATTAGATTTGTAGGTGAAACTGTTGCGAAAAAATTAGCTCAGGCCTTTAAGAATATTGAGGCTCTTGAAAGTGCCGATTTTGAATCTTTGACGAGTGTTGATGAGATTGGAGAAAGAATAGCAAATAGTGTAATCAACTTCTTTAGTGATGAAAATAATATCGAAATTATCAACAAATTGAAGGAGCATGGCTTAAATTTAGCCATTTCAGAAGAACAACAACAGGAAATAACTAACATACTGGAAGGTAAGATTATCGTGATAAGTGGTACTTTCTCACATCATTCAAGAGATGAATATAAAAATATGATTGAATTGAATGGAGGAAAAAACTCGGGTAGTGTGTCGTCAAAAACATCATTTTTGCTTGCAGGTGAAAATGTCGGACCTGAAAAATTGAAAAAAGCTAATAGTCTTGGAGTTGAAATCATTAGTGAAGATGTTTTTTTACAAATGATTAAAAAAGATTTTTCTGAAAGTAATGAGAATAAAGATGATAAAAACAAAGATGATGAAATTAAGAAAACAACTCATAATCAGCCTATAATGGGAACTTTATTTTAATAATAATATGATGAAAAAGTATACAGATAGGTTGTTTTTAAAAAGATATAATAAGCTATCAAAAAACACAACAAGGGATAAGAAATTTGTAAATTATTATCAGGCAAATTCAATCCTATTGTTGTTTGAAAGTAATTATACTGAGAAAAACCCTAAAACAAAAGAAATTATTCAATCTTTGATTGCTGATGGTAAGAAGGTTACCGCCATAGGTTATATTGAAAAGAGAAAGATTACTTCAGCCATGTATCCGGAATACAGAATTACTTTTCCGGGTGATTATTCGTACTTTAAGAAGCCATCAAAAGAACTGATTGGATTTATGAATCAGAATGAATATGATTTATTAATCGATCTTTCTAAAGAGAAACATATTCAGTTAGAGTATTTGGCACTTTATTCCAATGCAAAATTTAAAGCCGGTATAAGAAAATCAGAGTTTAGTATCTATGATTTTGAACTTGATTTGAATTCATTTTTAGAAGAAAAAGAAGCCAATATCAATGATTTAGAATATTCATTTTTATTTAATCAAATATTATTTTACTTAAAAAGTATACAAACTAACGATTAAAAATGTATTTTTGCAACCAAATACACGATTTTTTCCAATGATAAATAACAAATTGAAAGGCATGGGTGTTGCGTTAATAACACCTTTTAAAGAAGATGACTCTATAGATTTTGATGCTTTAGCACGTATTGTTGAACATCAGATAAAAAATGGAACAGATTATTTAGTTGTGTGCGGTACGACTGCTGAAACTCCTACTCTTACTAATGAAGAAAAGGAGGAAATAAAACAATTTGTTATAAATGTTAATAATGGCAGAGTCCCTATTGTATATGGAATCGGAGGAAATAACACTAAAGAAATTATCCACAAAATTCAACATGTGGATTTGAATGGAGTTGATGCAATTCTTTCTGTTACCCCATATTATAATAAACCTTCACAAGAGGGTCTTTATCAGCATTTTGCTGCAATTGCGAATGCATCTTCACTACCAATTATTCTTTATAATGTACCCGGAAGAACCGGTGTAAATATGACTGCCGAAACTACGCTACGACTTGCAAATGAGTTTTCAAATGTTTGTGCCGTAAAAGAAGCGTCCGGTAATTTTTCTCAAATTGATGATATCATTAAGAATAAACCGGCCGACTTTATGGTAATTTCCGGTGATGATGGTATTACTTTTCCATTGATTACTCTTGGTGCTGTTGGTGTTATCTCCGTGATTGGTAATGCTTTTCCTAAGGAATTTAGTCGTATGGTTAGGCTGGCTTTAGAAGGAGATTATGAAAATGCTCGAATTATTCATCATAATTTTACTGAATTAATTGAACTTTTATTTGTAGAAGGTAATCCTGCCGGTGTTAAAAGCATGCTTGCAGTTATGGGGTATATCGAAAACAAATTAAGGTTGCCGCTTGTTCCTAATACAATCAAGACTTACGAAAAAATTCGACAGGTTTTAAACAGATTGTAATTTTTTTAAAATGAATATATCAACTCAACATCCGGTTAAAATTACTTTTGTTGGCATAGGTGGGGTAGGTGGTTATTACGGAGGTCTACTCTCTCATTATGCCGAATCTCACCCCGAAATATCTGTCAGCTTCGTTGCTCGTGGAGCTAATCTGATTGCTATTCGTGAAAACGGATTGAAAGTTACTGATGAACATCAAAGTTTTGTCACTAAACCCGCTATAGTTACTGATAAGGTTGAAGATATTGGTGTGGTAGATTATATCGTGTTGGCTACCAAAAGTTATGATTTAGATGCTACTATGTTGCAAATCAAACCTATGGTGGGAAAGCATACTATTATTTTGCCATTGCTAAATGGGATAGATAATACTTCTCGCTTGCGGACTTTCTTTCCCGAAAATGAAGTGTGGTATGGTTGCGTATATATTATCACAAGGTTAACTGCTCCAGGTGTAATCGAAGATACCGGTAATGTTCACTTTATGCATTTTGGTCATGAAAAGAAAACCTCAGACCAATTAGTCTACATCGAAAAGCTATTTAAGGATGCAGGTATCGAAGTAACTCTTAAAGAAGATGCTATTAAAGCTATATGGCGTAAGTTCTTTTTTATATCGACTACGGCTGCTTTATCTACATATTTAAACTCAGATTTTCAAAGTTTAGTTTGGGATGAAGAAAAAAAGCCAATGTATCTTGCAATTATGAATGAGCTTTTTGCTATTTCGAAGGCAGAAGGGGTTGAACTGCACGATGGTATCATTGATGAAATGATGAAATACGGTGGAAGCTTACCTGCAGGATCTACATCTTCAATGAATAGTGATTATCTTGCCGGAAAACACACTGAAGTCGAAACTCTTGTGGGTGTGGTTGTTAAATTAGGGCAAAAACATAATATACCAACACCTGTTTATTCAGAGATTTATAGGAAGATATACAAAAGTATATCATAAACAGAAAACAGTTGTGTCGCTTGCGTAACTATTATAAAGATTATGAACGATATCAAAAACAGATTAGTTGCTTTACGCCACCAAATGTCGAAAAATGACATAGCAGCTTATATAATTCCGGGTACCGACCCTCATGCCGGCGAGTATATTCCTGATTATTGGAAAGAAAGAGATTGGATTAGTGGTTTTACTGGTTCTGCCGGTACTGCTGCTGTAACTCTTGATAAAGCTTTTGTATGGGTAGATTCGCGCTACTTTATTCAAGCTGATGATCAGTTAAAAGGTACAGGATTCGCTGCCATGAAAATGGGTTTGCCTGATACTCCGGATATGCTGAAATGGATTGCCGGTGAGTTGAAAGTCGGTGATAGGGTAGGAGTAAATCCTCTTCTTTTTTCTGTAAATGCTTATGCAACAATGGGTAAGTTGTTCGCTGCGCATGGTATCAGTTTTTCATCCATTGACTTGATTAAAGATATTTGGTCTGACAGACCTGCTATTCCAAGTGAAAAGGTTTTTGCTTTTGATGTAAAATACGCCGGTAAATCATGTTCTGAAAAAATTGCTCTTGTTCGTAAGAGCTTATCTGATACTCAGACTGATATGTTGGTGCTGAATGCTTTAGATGATATTGCATGGTTATTTAATATCAGAGGTAATGATGTAGATTATAACCCTGTTACTACTGCTTATGCTTCGGTTTCTTTCGACAAATCAGTTATTTATATTTCTTCTGATAAAATTGATGACAATCTGAAAGCTTATTTCAGATCCAACGATGTTTTGGTTAAAGATTATCTCGATATTTATAAAGATTTGCCAAATATCTCTACTGATACAAAAGTCTTAATTGATGGTAATAAGCTTAATCAGTCTTTGTTTGAATGTATCAAGACTGAAGTTGTGAATACTTTATCGCCTGTTGCGGCACTTAAAAGTATCAAAAACAATGTGGAAATTGAAGGTGTTCGTAATGCTATGATTAAGGATGGAGTGGCTCTTACTCGTTTCTTTATATGGCTCGAAAATAATGTCGACTCAGGCACTCTCTCAGAAATATCTATTTCTGATAAATTGTATAAGTTTCGTGCTGAACAGGATTTGTTCTATGGTGAGAGTTTTAGTACTATCGCAGGCTATGCCGATCATGGTGCTATAGTTCATTATAAAGCTGATGATTCTTCTGATGCTAACATTTTGCCTGAAGGTATCTTACTGCTCGATTCCGGTGGTCAGTATCTTGACGGAACTACTGATATTACACGTACTATTTCTTTTGATACACCAACTTCTCAGCAAACTGCCGATTTTACTTTGGTACTGAAAGGACATATCGGTATTGCTACAGCCGTTTTCCCAATAGGAACTCGTGGCTCTCAGTTAGATATTCTGGCTCGTAAAGCTTTGTGGGATAGAGGTATGAATTATGGTCATGGTACCGGTCATGGTGTAGGACATTTTTTAAATGTGCATGAAGGTCCGCAAAACATACGTATGGATGAAAATTCTACTATCCTTCAACCCGGAATGATTATATCAAATGAACCGGGATTATATCGTAAAGGTGAATATGGTATCAGAACTGAAAATCTTATTCTTGTTGTAGAGGATCAAACAACTGACTTTGGTGAGTTTCTGAAATTTGAAACTTTGACGCTTTTCCCTATAGATATTAATCTGATTGATAAAGCTTTACTGACTGACAAAGAAATCTTATGGCTGAACGAATATCATCAAATGGTATATGATAAATTGTCTCCATATCTAAATACTTCTGAAAAAGAATGGTTGAGTCAGAAAACAAAAGCTATTTGAATTATGATAAACTTAACTGATTCTCAACTTGGTAAAGAGGCTCAATATCCCGAATCGTATGATAAATCGGTGCTGTTTCGTATCGATAGATTAGAAAACCGCTCTAAATATGGCATTGATTCGTCAAATCTTCCTTTTATTGGTTATGATATCTGGAATGCTTACGAAATTTCGTTTCTGACTGATAATGGATTACCTGTTTCTCGTGTGATGAAAATGAAATATAATGCTGGTAGTCCGTATCTCGTTGAATCCAAGTCTTTTAAGCTGTATTTGAATTCTTTCAATATGGAGAAATGTGGTAAAACTCAGTATGATGCAGAGGCAAAAGTCAAAGATATTATTACTAAGGATTTATCAGAATTACTCGAGACATCTGTTGAAGTAAGCTTTTTCTCTGATGTTGACAAGAAATTATTTGCTTTTAAGGATTATGTTGATGTTAAATATATAGTGCCCGAAACTGAATTAGATGTCATAGAATTTAATCATTTTACTGAAACACCTTCTCTCCTAAAAGGTAATTACACTGATACAATTATAAATTATACTTTCAGATCTGATTTGCTGAGGTCTAATTGTCCGGTTACTAATCAACCTGATTGGGGCGATTTGTTTGTCAATATTACATCAAACTACATTATCGATTTGTCATCTGTTATAGCTTATCTTGTTTCGTTCAGAAAAGAAAATCATTTCCACGAAGAAGTAGCGGAAATGATTTTCAAACGTTTGAGTGATGTGTTTAAACCTTCATCTTTAATGGTTGCTGCCATGTATACTCGTCGCGGCGGTATAGATATTAATCCTGTACGTGCAACTGATATTAACCTTATTGATGAGGCTTTTACAGATATGTCTTCGAGATTAGGCAAAACTCTTAGACAATAGTTTTTACACTTTCATCCAATAAAGATTGATGCAAAATCAATAGGGATTTAGCCCTGCATATTCATGTTTGTTCATTTTATTTTTATCTTCTTTATCCGTCAGCTAAAGCTGACGGCAATGAAATGTTTGCATTGTCTTTCTTCTATTGCAGATAAAGATTGCATCCAATAAAGATTGATGCAAAATCAATAGGGCTTTAGCCCTGCATAGATTCTTTATCTTTCACATATTGCCAACCGTATTTCTGTATAAACTCTTCCACTTCTTTGGCAAATGGTTTTTTCCTATGATGCTCTTCCTGTCGGGCAATATACTTTCGAACCTTTTCCACCTGTGACTGGCTAACCGACGCCGCATAATAATCGTCCTGCCATTGAAACTTACCTTGCACAATTCCCTGCTTGTTGATCCAGAAGGATGATTCTCCCTTGATCTGCTGCATGACATCGGCAATATTTTGCTTACCTCCCAAAGACAATAATATATGTACATGATCGACATACCCTCCTATATGGTCGAGGTATATGTTCTTTTGTCCGGAAAGTTCTTTTATATGATTATAAAGCAATTGCCGGCTTGTCTTGTCGAGTAGTGGCTCCCGATATTTTGTCGAGAACACAGCATGTATCCAAATTCTAATATAACTCATAGTTGTTTATTTTATTTGTTTATTTGTTTGTTTGTTCTATTGCCGTTGGCTTCAGCCAACGGACAAGGATTGAATTGAATTTAATTTAATTAATAAGGGCTAAGGCCCTATATTTGTTTTGTTTATTTTGTTTATTGGGCTAAAGCCCTTTTTATTTCTATTCTTATCTTTTTTGTCCGTTGGCTGAAGCCAACGGCAATTGTCTTCTTCTATTGCTGCTGACTTTAGCCTTACATCTTGTTTTGGTTATCTTATCTTATTTATTTTATCTTGTTAGCATAAATTTAAAGCTTACTCCGAAATTACTTGATGACACAGGGAATGTGGATGATATTAAAGGCGTACTTACCTGACGATCGTAGAACATCTGAATATTAACTTTTGCACTGAATACATAATCAGCCATGATTTTTAGTGTTAATAACTTGTTTCCGCTTGATGCCTGCGTTAAATTCTGATCTATCTTTCTTAATAATGATTTGATGTCTTTGTAAGATAAATCTGCATTGATTTTAAGGTCATTTTTAACTCTCGATTGTGAGTTGTTTTTTAATTTCAATATCACATCAAAATCTTTCACTACATAACCAAATCCTATTACAAATTCATCTGTCATCGCATCAACTAATTGAGTGCTTGATAGATTTAATGCTAAATTCCTTTGCTTTTTGTATTCCAACTTGGAGGTCATGCTGTTTTTTAATGTGGCATTTATTCCTATAAGCGGACTGAATTGTTCTGTCAGCGACACAGATGATATGTCGTATGGCGATGACGGAATTGGATTGTTCGATTGTACATCACGGATATATCCTAATGCGTTGTCGTCATTGCCTAATGCTACCCACGTCGAGTATGATGTATACGAACCAATATTATATCTACAAGTGTAAGCATGTGTGATACTTACCGATCTGAATTTATCTTTTACCCATGGTATTCTTGACAAACCATCGTAACTTGCTCTCCAGTTAGGTAATATATTTATTAACGAAAGGAATGGACTTGCATCCATCTTTTCCGGTTTTCTACCTGTATATGCTGCTAAAAATGATGGTATTAATACTTCTGTTGAGTTTACATCAAATGAAGCTTTGTTAGGATTATCATCATAGTATGAGTCTGCAAGCGGGTGACTGCTCATAAAGCCTGTGGAAGGATAACGCGTGCCTGTATACTGCGAGTTTAATTTGGCTGCAAAATATCTTCTGTTTTCTAAAAGTTGATCAAATGCTTCTGATTTATAATTGTTTTCTGCTGTTCCAATTGATTTGAATGCCGTAGCCAAAGCTATTTGTGTGATATTATAACTGCCATTGAATGTTGTCGGCATACCGTCAAACATATAGTGAATAGTGGTGTTGGATGCTTTGTATTGCTTGGCATTTAAGTCTATTTTTAATCCGGGTATCGGTTCTAAGTTTACTTTTAAATCAAAATCGGATGTGATAGCAGTGTTAGCCGGACTGATTATCGAATCGCTCATAAACAACCACCCTTGATCGATGGCATTCTCAATTGTATTATCGTTATGTAAGCCGAAAGCAAAGTCGATTCCCGGTGCAAATCTGTTATTTGGATATGCTTGCTGACCGAACATTCGTACATCAGGCAGGAATCCCGGCATTACTAAACTGTTTGTTTCTCTGTAGGTAAATGAAGCTCGCCTGATACTCATCAACATACGTGTGGTAATGTCGGTAATCTTTTGTGATGTACTCCTGTCGTTTGGGTCGAAAGTTACTAATGTTACCGAAATGCTGTCCATATTTTGTAAACCGCTTATCTCTATATCAGACGGACTGATGGTTTTGTATTTCAAATTAACTTTATTGCCTGCTTTATCCTTTGCAGTGAGTTTGAAAGAGGTACTTCCTAATCTATGTCGAACTGTTTTGTTTTGTCCCTTCTCAAGCTGGATTATTTCATTATATGTTTTCGGTTTGAAGCTCGGATTTGGCATTTTTCTTTGATTGCCTGTAAATCTCGTATTTATCTCTTTTAAATAGCTTGATTTATTGTATAAAGTTTCAAAATTAAACTGTCCATCAATTTGATAGGAACGCATGCTTGTAGCTGTGTTGCCAAAATCTGTAGTGTTTTTTAATTTAGCAGTTCTATTCCAGTTGTAATTTCCCGTATATGATGTATTTAATGATGTTATCCAGTCTAAAAGCGGTATCTTGTTTACAGGTATATTCCATGATGCGTTAAATACCTGCTGATACGAGTACGGTGTTCCTAATTTTCGGATGTTCGACCATACTGTGTCTCTCCAGTGTTCATAATGTTCTTTTCCTAATTCGGGTGTATAATATGGTTCTTCTATAATTGCATTAGTAGCTGTCTGTATACTAAATCTCAATGCCTTAGTCAAATCCCATTTAAAATCAAACTGACGATTCCACATAAAATCCTTACTGAATGTTACGTCTAACGCATCATTTCCACTACTTACTCCATAATCATTATTGAAATCGCGTAACTTAATTTGTGAGTATTGCCTATTTAAGTCTGTGTTGAAAGCAATTGAATTAGGCAAATAATTTATATTGAAATCTTTGATGATTTTTAATGCAGGCTTGTCGAGATTCTTACTTTCTTTGAAAGGCTCAAATGGTTTACTCTCAAATGAATAATTGTAGTTTAAAGAGCCTCTTTCCTGTTTTATCAGATTTTGCTCTACTTCTGCGCTATGCTGGTTAGTTTCTGAATATGAATAAGAAACAGAAACATTAGCAGGATCGTAGAATTGTGGTTTTTTGCTTTTAATATTAACCTTTGCAGATGATATAGTGAAATTTTTAGATGTATGAACCGTCTGGGAAATCATCAGTAATGAGTCTTTTTCTGCCTGATTATTAAGCGTTTCCAATGCATCACTTAATAAGACATCTTGATCTATGGGATTATATTTAGGACTGATGGTTTCATTGGTATATGAGAAATAAGCAGGTAATTGTATCTTAGCTTCTTTTGGTAAAAAGCGCCCTAATTCTAAAGATGTTGAGAAATTCATTTGATATAAATCATCATTTCTTCTCTCCATTACTTTGCTTTCTATGCTTCCAAAACCTGCTGTCTCTGCGCGTCCCGCAAAATTAATACTTCCCAAGTCTGACAGTCCGATTGCCACATTTGCAAGTGCAGCCCAACCGCTTTCCTCATTAAATTGCGACATGCGCAACTCATTTACCCATATCTCTGCCGATTTAATATTATTACTGTGATTACGTACTCCAATCATAATATTTTCCACTTCGGATATAGATGGATTTCCGACTACTGTTACACTATTACGCGGATTGTTTGGGTCGGATACTGTATATGGTTTTATGTTGGATACGTTTTGTGAGCTTCCTTTGTCTTTGTTTCGCCTTAATTTTGTATCTGTAAGTATTTCAAAAGGGAAATCAATCATATTTTCGGGCATCCACACTATTGCCCTGTCTTTTGAATTTTTTGAACTGTATGTGCCGTGTGGCGTTAACATAAGCGGTACTTCGTATTCGTAATAATTATTGACCATATCAGTACCTATTCTGACAAAGCAAGTCAACTCATTATCTTTCAGGTTATATTCATCATCGATGAATTTTTCAGCATGTACAAACATTTGTAAACGTTTGTATTGACGCATATCGTATGATGTGTTTTTATATACAGCCTTTGCATCTCCTGGTGCTAAATCGGTTACTTTCAGCAACATTGATTGCTCATTTTGCTGAATAAGTTGTGGCTGACCGGGATCTGTCTGTCTGGTTACTCCCGGCGGTAATATGTAGTTTACAGGTGATTTTTCGGAGTTTTCTTCTATATTGACTGCTTGCACGTCTAATTTGCCATCCGATATTGGTGTTTTACCAACCTCATGCAATGGTTTTGTATAGCTTCGCCATTCACCTCTTACCAATTCAAGAGTTGCAAAACGTAAGTGCTTTTCTTTCTCAAAATCTGTCATAAACATACGTACAAAGCGTATCGACTTGAAATTACGTATATTACCTATTTTATCATCATATTCTCTTAAAGGTATTTTAAATTGATACCATGTTACCGGCTCTATTTTATCATTCAATAATCTGACATTAGATACTATTTTGTCTGTTATGTAGTTTGTACCGACTTGCATTTTATCCGGTCTTATCTGTACTTTATATTGATAATATCTTTCGTATTCATTTAGAGTATTGTCGTTGTTAATATCTTCATTGTCAGGTAATGAGGTAGATGTAGTTGTATAACTCAAACTGCTTTCCGATGCATCCGGAGAATTGCCTTCCGTACCATTATATCGTTTGTATCTTGTTAGAATATCCGCACTTTCCTTGTCGTAGTCTGCATTTCTGTAGAATCGATAATTATCAGCAGCTGGGTCGTTGATAGGTGAAAATGGGTCAGCTTGCATCTTTTGCAAAGTAGCCGAATTAACTTTAGCTTTAATTTGTTCAATATAGTTGTTATAAGTTGGGAATATCTTTTCTTGCTCAGTCGATAATCCGTTTAATCCCACATCTTGCTTTTCTCTTGCTCCGGCAGTGTTGTCGAAGGCTGTTACAGTCGACTGTGTTCTCGGAACTCGTCCCCATACAGTTGTTTCAACTTTTGTAGGGTCCTCATCTAAAGGTAAACCATGCTCAAAGAATTTCTTACCGTCTTTTAAAATGTCTTCACTGATATCGCCTAAGTTGAAATATAAATCTCCTCCTTGATCCGTACCATCATTATAGATAAATGGATCCATCATCCAAAATTCAATATATTCGATGTTTGATGTCTCAAAATCAGTAACATCCAATTTTCTCATAATACCACCCCAGCGTTTTTCAGGGAATTTTAACTTACCGTTTTCATCCATTCCATCAACATCTAAATTATACGGACCTCTCTCATCAGGATAGTACGAAAGATTCATTACAGTCATCATAGTTGTCAATGTTGATGGTGTTTCTCTGTTAGGAAATATTTCCGGAATATAAACTATGCGGGTGTTGTGGTTCGATTGAGATTCTTTATTATTCCTCAAATTAGCAGGTGTCGATGGTTTGTCCTGATTGAGTAATGGGTCGACATAATACCATGATAAAAGCGAGCGGTTATTTCCGTATTCAATATTATTACTTAATGCTGATTCGGGAAACATAGATGGCGTACTTGCCAAATACCAATTAATCGGATAATTAATATTGAAACTTGTTTTTGTCGATTCAAAATCATCTAAATAGGCATAACCATCACTGCCTACTGCCTTATGATGTCCCGGCAACAGTTGTGCAAATTCAGCATTTACAGCTAAGGATGACGGTGCGGTTGCATCTACAAAAGGTAATTTATCGAGCATATTGGTCAGCCATTGCGATTGTCCTTTCCATGCTGTGTTTAATCCCCATATAGTATTGGAAATAGGCTCGTTACCTGTGTTTACCTTCTTTGTCAAAGGCATTTCGGATAAGTGCATTATTGTGCCGCCCAGACTGAAATCCTTGCTAAACTGATATTCTAAATGTGTTCCGACCAAAGATTTGCGCTGCAGGTTAAACATCGACTGATTTTCTAACTTCACATTGACTTGTGTGCCCGATTCAATTATCGACTGATTGATGATGCTGACAGTTCCCATTGTGTAGTCTACAATATAATCGACATTCTCGCTAAGTGTCGCACCTCCTGCTGTTACGGTAACCGAACCTCTCGGTACATTCATGGCATTAAGGCGTATCTCGGAACCGCTGCTTGCCTTATATGCACCCTCGAGCATGAATTTGTTCTTTTCACTCATTTCGCGGGCTACAACCAAAGTTGAGTCGTAAAGCTCTTGGAAGATATATTTTTCAGCAATTTGATCATTGCCTATCATCTTTTTCAGATGTGAGCCGAAGGGTTCAAGTACCGGAAACATTATCCTTCCGCTTGATGAAAATGCTGTGTATCCTTCTATGTAATCGAATTTACCGTCGGGGTTATTGTTCTGTTTCAAGTCTAAATTATCAAGATTCATTACCCTCAACAACAACTGGTTTTTGATATTTCCTTCAGTTAAATATCGCAAGTTTGTACCGATAGAATCGTTTCTATAAACTATATTCAGTTCAAATTTATCAGCTTGCATTTGCATAGCTCCCAGATAATAAACATTCTTCAGCATCAAATCCCATATGGCTAACTGGGGTGATTGTGCCGTTCCTTTCAGTAGCTTTACTATCAGCGCATTAGGAGCTTGTACCTGATCGGTAGAAAATTCACCCACCTGATAAGTGTTTCCTCCCTGCGTATATTCATATGCAATACCCACTACTTCATCAGGATTTAAAGTGTTTCTTAGCGAAAGTATTCCTAAAGCCTGATTAAACGTATATTCAGATGGTTCTAATCTTCTTGCACTTTCTATTTTTTCGTAATCTTCGCCACCATTTAATCCATATGCCGAAAGACTTGAGGAAAGCACTGCATTAGTTTGCTTTATATCTCTAACATCTTGAATACCAATAATCTCTTGATATAAACTGTTAGCATCGTTATTAGGTAATGTTGTCGAACCTTTTGGTGTCCAATGAGTATTATCAATTCTGTCATGTTCTCCAAGATCCATAAATGCTACAATATTTCGAGCTTGGTCGTAGTTTGCCCTTTTGTTAGTTATCCAAACTTCTATGCGATTGATAGTTACACCTGAAGAAATAAACGGCAATCTGCTCATGGCAGTTTCGAAATTCTCGCGAAAATGATGTCCAATAAAGAAATGTTTATTTTCATCATAATTATCGATATTTACCTCAAACTTAGTTGTTTGTGCACCACCTCTTGAGCTAACGGTCTTAGTTTCCGATTCTTGCTGTGATGCTATAGCAGACACACTCAACTTACCAAATTGTAAATCCGTACGTAATCCAAATAAAGCTGTGCTACCCGAGATAAGCGAGCTGTTAAGTTGCATACTTACATTACCGGCTTGAATGCTACGTATTATATCATCTTCATTTCCTTTATAATTCAACTTAACCAATTTCTGATCAAAATCGAAAGTCGATTCAGTGTTATAATTCATATTGAAATTCACCTTATCGCCAACCGAGCCTGTTACATTCATCTGAATTTTTTCATCAAAATCAAAATTTGTTGTTTTACGCATCCTTTCTGTCAGCGTAGGATTATCGAGTTTATTGGTTTTAACACCAAAAATCAATTCAGCCGAACCCTGAGTTTTAATTTGCACACCACCCGGACCGAATACCTTATCGGCTTTACCAATATTGAATTTTATATCGGTTATATTAAATTTTTCTTCGTTATCAACTTCAACTTTTGCGTTAAGCTCTTTCCAGTAATCATTTTGTTCTTTTTGTGAAGATATTTTCTGATATTCTTTATCCGTTAATGAGAAAGGAGTAGCAATTTCCATATCTCCAACACGTGTTCGCATGATATAATTACCGGAGTTTATATCATATTCTACAGTGGTTTTTACATTATCTGGCTGGGGCGCATCTAAAGGAATTTTTTTATTAATATCATCATAATTATCCTGAGTAGTTTTACTTATTGTATAATCACGAGATATTGGTTGTTCATCAGAGACAACATTGTTTGCTTCCGGATTTTGAAAAAGCATATTAGCCTCAGATAGAGCATTCAGATTAGCTGTTGCAATACCTAAAGTCAATAAAAAAACTAATATGAGAAAGTTCTTATACTTATTCAAAACCATGATTTGCTGCTAAATGATAAAGATAGTAGTAAGCATCAAATATTTTTTAGTGCAAGTTTAATTAATTGTTCAACTGTTATATCAGGTTGAGTTTTAAGGATACTGTCGATAGCTTTTTGCGATACACCTGATGCAAAACCAAGCATCAATAAAGCTGACAGAGCCTCATCTCTAACTTCATTGTGTACGGGCATGGTAGATATTTCACTATCGGAAGAAACATTTAATTTTATGATTTTATCCTTTAAGTCAACAATAATTCGTTGAGCTGTTTTGGCGCCAATACCTTTAATAGAACTGAGGGACCTTACATTTTCCGTAGCAATCAATTGTTTAATTTCGGCTGCTGAAAATGATGACATTATCATCCTTGCAGTATTTGCACCAATGCCGGAAACAGAAATCAGCATAAGAAAAAGCTGTCGGTCTGTTTGCGTCATAAAGCCGAATAATGTATAGGCATCTTCTCTGATTGCCTCATATATAAAGAGTTTGGCTGTAGCTTGTCCGTTTAAAGTGGAAAACACCGGCAATGCAATATTTATAAAGTAACCCACACCTGCTGTTTCAATCACAACATAAGTCGGATTTAACTCAGCAACATTTCCTTTAATATAATCAATCATACTTTATTTCCTTTCAAAAGATATTCTATAAAACTCACAAAAGTAAGAAAAAAAATGACCTGTTCAAATTAGCTAAATGTAGTTTTTTACTCTCGTGATACATATAACGTTGAATACATCAAAAAAGTACAGATATCAAGTAAATAATTTTAAATATATGTTAATAGAATTATCTTTGTGAGAAAATTTGAAACAATATTGTTAGTCTGTTGGTTATAGTTAGTGATTGGTGATTAGTGCTTAGTGATTGGTCAATAGTCAATAGTCAATAGTCAATAGTCAATAGTCAATAGTCAATAGTCAATAGTCAAT